>ENA-OPCV01001064-OPCV01001064.1-human-gut-metagenome-genome-assembly--contig:-NODE-1064-length-22277-cov-2.149761_pt1 | contig 22277 bp, 13 predicted proteins | sample MGYA00241257_ERZ501494 | MGnify/ENA primary metagenome ERZ501494 (study PRJEB25962, sample SAMEA2042618) | human gut metagenome | biome: human gut; feature: human-associated habitat; material: faeces...
GAAACGGAGAGCGACTGCGAGCGGTTAAAATCCGCACAGGTGGAATCGACACATACCTGCAAAAAAATCCGCAGATTTTTAATGCGAAACACCCAGGCGTTTTCCCGCTCGCAGCATTTTTTCAAGACATTTTTCAGCAGCCCGTCGCACAGCCGCACCGAACCCATCACGACCAGCACCCCACCGCCGAGCAACGAAGCTGTCCTGACGCTCATCCATCCTCCTGCGGCATCGCCCAGCCACACCGCCGCCCACAGACTGAACGAACAGGTCAACCCCAGCGCCAATGCAGAACAAAACGGAATTTTAATCTGCTGTGTTCCCAAAGCCAGACCCGCAGCAAAGGTATCCATGCTCAACGCCAGTGCCAGAAGCGTACATCCCCACAGAGTTTCTGCCAAACCATCATCTCCCTGTCCAGATTCTGTTGTTATCTTATGAGCGGCAGAAAAAATCGGTGCAAAAAAATTTTTAAAAACTCTTGACAAATCCTTCCTCAGTTGCTATAATAATAAAGCACTTGTGATTTGTGCAAACAATTTCATAGTATGGAAAGATGGCTGAGCTGGTCTAAGGCGCACGACTGGAAATCGTGTGTGCCCTATAAAGGCACCGAGGGTTCGAATCCCTCTCTTTCCGCCAAAAGGAACAATCCTGAAAAGGGTTGTTCCTTTTTTATTTCCCGGTCAATAAAAGGAGAATATTCGGTATATAAAAAGGAGACAGTGCATCCATGCGCTGTCTCCTTTTTTAGGATTCATCTTGATATGGGTGGGAGAAACCAGATTTACTTGCGAGTGTACAAAAGCGGGTATGCCTTTTCATCCCCCTTGCGCAGCAGGACGTAGGCGAACAGATTGACTGCGCCGACACACAGGATACAAAACCAGACGCGGCTCATAGGAAGGGTATCTGCCATCTGTCCGACCACCTGTTGTCCCGACAGCTGAAAGGCACCGGCAAAGATGGTGTAAAAGGAGGAGAACCTGCCGCGATGGGAGGCAGGAATCCTGCGGGTGAGGTAAGGCTGCTGACCGATGGTCTGCACAATCTCGCCCAGGGTAAAGATGACCATTGCAACAAAGTAAAAGACCAGCAGGTTTTGAGCCCAGACAAAGAAGGAAAACCCGATGAGCACCAGCAGCTGACCGATCAACAGACGGCTGACATCCTGCAAGCCGCTGATCCACTTGGTCAACAGCGGTGTGCCCACGATGACCACCACCGCATTGACGCTGGTCAGAGTTCCGAACAGGACAGCGCCCTGCTCGGCATAAATCTGCTCCAGATTGAGCGGGAGCAGGAAATTGAATTGGCTGTATACCAAAGACCACAGTCCGCCGCAGAATAAAAACAGGTAGAGCAGTGGATTTTTGCTTAAAATCTTCCAGATACTCTGGTCGCTTTTTGCCTGTTCATACTGGCTGCTGACCGATTCCTCCTGCACCGGAGTGATGTCCTTGATAAAGAAGAAAATCAGGATGGTGGAGGAGAAGGTGGCAATGCTGCTGATGAGGAAGGCAAGGTTCAAATGCTCGGCAAAAAGGAAGCCGCCCAGGATGGGAGCCAACACCAGACCGAGGTTGAGTCCCAGATAGTTGAGGCTGTACGCCCGTTCCCGGTCGTTGATCGAGGAGAGGTCTGCCACCAGCGCATCGTAGCTGGGCCATTCCATCTGTGCAAACAGAGCGGCAATCGCCAGCAGAGGAATCATCTTACGGTCGATGGGCAGAAAGCCGCAGATGAAATAGCTGACCACCGTGACCAAATCGCAGACAATGATGATGTTGCGTTTGCTGAAACGGTCCGCCAGTTTGCCGCCAATCAGGGTGCAGGGCAGCTGAACAAAGCCTAAGATCATCATGATGCCGGCTACCTGTGAGGCAGAATACCCCAACTTATTTTTGAGGATGAGGGTCATCATCGGCCAGATCAGCGCACCCATATTGGTGACCACACGTCCCCAGAAGATGATGTACAGCTCTTTGCGCAGTCCCATGTACTGTTTGAGAAAACCCATTGTTACCACTCCTTCGCTGTGGTGAATTTGTGCAGCAGATGCTTTTGTTTGGCAAAAAATAGCAGGCTGTACACTTTATTATAGCAATTGCAAATTGATTTGACAAGATTTTTCAAAAGCTGACCTCGGGATAGTTTGATGTTGGAAAATATGCTAGAATAAAGGTAAAACAGACAGAAGGAGGGAAAAGGATGAGCACTGGAAAAAAGCTGGCGCAGACTGCGCAGATGCTGGCAGAACGACCCTTTCACGGAAGAACAGAAGACCAACCGTCCAACCTGCTTCCCATCGTCCGGCTGTTTCCCAAATGGAATTTGGAACAGGCAGAGCGGATGTGGTGCGCAGCGTTTGTCTATTACTGCTGTATTCAGGCGGGATTTTCCATCCCGTACAGTCCGCAGGAGTGCCGCAGCTGTAATCTGGCAGGGTGCGGCGGATGGGAGGAGTTTGCGCAAGGGGACAAAAGGATTGCATACTATGACGGGCAGCAGGCAATCCGTGATGCAGATTTTGTCTGGCAGGAAGGGGATATCCTGCTGTATGACCGGGTGTTTATCAACAGAGAGCACGACCATATTGGTATTTTGCTGAAGCTGGAGGAAGAAAAGCTGGTGGTTGCCGAAGGAAACGTCGGGGACACCAACTGCTCCGGTGTTGTGCGCAGGGAGAAGGATGAGCATATCCGAGCGATTATTCGTATTCCCGATGGCTTTATCTATGAATAGGAATTGGCAGAAAGAAGAGGAGAGAATGGTCAAAAGCGATTGACAGCCTGCAAAAATTGTGGTAATCTACATAATTGGAAGGATAAATTCTGAATAAAACTTGTAAAAAAAGGAGATAGATCAAGATGGATATGACCAAACGACTTTCGGAAATCCTGTCGCTGAATCTGGATAGAAAGCATACCTCGGTATCCTATGCAATTATGATTGACGGCAAGATTGTTGCCGCAGATGCGCTGGGACACGACGGCACCAAGGAGAAAAATCCGGTTACTCTCAACCATACTTATAATGTATGCTCGATCTCCAAAATTTTCTGCACCGTTGCGGTGATGAAGCTGGTGGAGCAGGGCAAGGTGGAATTGGACCGTCCAATCTGCGAATATCTGCCGCAGTTCACCATGCTCGACCCACGCTATCGTCAAATCACCGTGCGCCACTGTCTGAACCACTCCAGCGGTCTGCCGGGAACTCAGTGGAAACACTTCTCCGCGACCCATGTCGGCAAGGAGGACAATGAAGAGTACTACCAGGAGGTTTACGATTACCTGGCAAAATGCCACCTCAAGGCAGATCCGGGTGCTTACTCGGTCTACTGCAACGACGGATTTACCTTGGCAGAGATGCTGGTGGCAAAGGTATCGGGCATGAGCTTTGGCAAATTCTGCAAGGAGTATATCACCGAGCCAATCGGCGCACACTCCACCCGCGTTTCCACCACAGCAAACCCAGATTACCCGCTGATCCGCGAAACTGGTAAGCAGCCGGAATATTTCTATTTGCAGGGCTGCGGCGGTTTTACCACCACCATGACCGACCTGTGCAAATTCGGCAACCTGTTCCTGACAAAAAATGATGTCATCAGCGAAGAAAGCAAGGCAGAGATGGGAAAATTGCAGGGTGCAACCTTCCTGGAGGAGGATACCTCCGCCATCCGCTACGGTCTGGGCTGGGACAATGTCAAGGTGGAAGAACCGGAATTTGACCTGGGTGAGCATGTTGTGATGAAGGGCGGCAACAGCTTCCAGTTCACCAGCAAGCTGTATGTCATTCCAAAATACAATGCAGTATTGACCATGAGCGAAACACACGACTGCAAGCTGGACACCGCTCTGGAGCCGCTGCGCCTGTTTGCGGTTTATATGCTGGAAGAACGCGGCATCAACATTTATAAGAAGTACAAGCCGGTTCCGCAGCAGCTGGCAGAGCGCTTTAACGGCACCTACCTGATGCCAAGCCAGATTTGCAACACCCATTTCTTTGGCACCGACCTGACCATCACTTCGGATGATACCTTTGGCAACCATCGTCCTGTTTATAAAAATCTGAAATTTGACGGACAGAATTTTGTGGACAGCGAAGGAGAACATTATTTCTTCCGTGAGCATGAAAAAGGAACTTTCTTCTTCTCCACCTTCCGTGGCAAGACCGTTCCGAGCATTATGAAGGCAAAGGATTTCCCGGCAGTTTCTTCTACATGGAAAAACAGGGTCGGAAAGCGTTATATTGCCATCGACCTGAGTGAGCAGGATATGGCAAGCGGCGAGATGATGAACGGCTTTACCGTCAAGATGCTGCCCGGCTTCGAGGGAATCATGGTCGCTTCCTTCAGCTCGGCACCGGACGGTGAAATTTACGGAAGATTTGAGGGCTGCTTTGTTCCTTGTGACGACAACACCGGCAGAGGATTTTTGCAGACCCCATCCAACGGCAGCCGCGACCTGATCGACCCATACTTCACGATGGTCAACGGTGTGGAGCACTGCTATGTACAGTCCTACCTCTACCGCGATGAAGCAGCGCTGGAGAACTATGCAGGTCAGACCTTTGAAGAGCTGCCAAAGAGCGGCTACAACAGTGTATACCGCCTGACAGAGCGTCTGGAGAAGCTGCCAGCTCTGCCAGAGGGAAGAAGACTGATTGTCCTCAACAAGGACATGGAGGTCGTTTACGACAGCCAGAATCCGAAGGAGAGCGGCTATCAGCCGGTATCCGAAGGCTATATCAGCTTTATCTAATAAAGTATATAAAAAAACTCTCGATCCTTTATGGGTCGGGAGTTTTTTATTCAGCTTGTACAGCGGATTTTGCGCACAAATCCTTCTGGAAAAAATAGGAAGACGCTCCATCGGGGTAAAAATATTCCTTAGTAAAATGAAAGCCACATTTCCGGGTGTAAAAATGATGGTTTCGGGTGGAGTAGCTGGGTGTTTCCATCGTCCAATGGGTGATGGACGGATGACTCTGCTCGATATGGCGCCAGATTTCGCTCCCAAATCCCCGGTTGCCAAGGGTGGGGTCCAGAAACAGAAGGTCCAAAATGCCGCAGTTGTTTTGGCAAATCAGGACATAGCCGCCAATCATCTTTTTGCCCAGCAGGACCTTGTAACACTGGCAGGAAGGGTCGCTGTAACGCTTTTGAATCAACGAGCCGTCGTCGTATCCCCTGGGACCGTCGTGCAGCAGGTCGGTGTGCAGAGCGGTGTCCCAGTCAAAGGCGGCAGTCATGATGCGGGTACATTCATTAAAATCTACAGGCTCTATTTTTTGATAGCACAGCATGGAGAACTTCCTTTCGGAGAAGATTGGAACAAAAAAAGAGTAAGGCTTTTAAAACCTTACTCTTTTGCGTTTGGATTATTCGCCAACGTATGGCAGGAAAGCAAGATGACGTGCGCGTTTTACAGCAACAGTCAGCTGTCTCTGATGACGAGCGCAGGTACCGGTTACGCGGCGTGGAATAATCTTTGCTCTGTCAGACAGGTATCTCTTCAGTCTTGGAACATCTTTGTAATCGATGTTTTCGATTTTATCCATGCAGAACGCACAAACTTTTTTTCTGCTTTTTCTGTTGCGTCTGTCATTTCTTTCGGTTCTTTCTCTTTCCATGAAACTTGACCTCCTTAGATAATTTCAAAGTTGTAAATACAAATGACCGCTCAGCGGTTTAGAAGGGAAGATCCTCTTCGTCATCGCCGACTTCCTCAAATTCCTCGGCAGCACCGTTGGAATATCCAAAACCGGAAGCCTGTGCAGGCTGCTGGAATGGAGATGGAGCAGCGGAATAGGATGACCCATTCGAGCGGGCAGGTGGCGGGGGACCAAAATCGTCCACAGCAGAAGAGGTGTTGGAGGAATTTTTGCTGTCTGCAAAGAATGCCTGATCTACCAGTACTTCCACAGCCTGACGCTTGTTGTCGTTCTTGTCCGTATAGTTGCGGACCTGAATCGAGCCTTCCACAGCCATCAATCTGCCTTTGGAAAAATATCTGCTGATGAACTCCGCCGTCTGACGCCATGCAACACAGTTGATGAAGTCGGTCTGACGGTCCGCGCCCTTGCCGTAGTTACGGTCCACAGCAAGCGTGAAGGAAGTTACAGAGAGATCAGAGGCTGTTTTTCTCAGCTCAGGGTCTGCGGTAAGTCTTCCCATAAGAATTACACGGTTCAGCATGACAGTTCCTCCTAGTTGTCCTTCTTAACGATCAGGGAACGAAGAACGCCGTCGGTGATTTTGTAGTTACGGTCAAGCTCAGCAGGGAACTCTGGAGCGCTGGTGAAGGTAGCGTATACGTAGTAACCTTCTACCTCGTCTTCGATTGGGTAAGCCAGTCTGCGTTTGCCCCATTCTTCTACGGTTCCCAGTGTAGCGTGTTTTTCGATCAGACCGGTGAATTTTTCTACCAGAGCTTTGATCGCTTCGTCGCCGTTTTTGGTGTTGAAGATCATGATAGTCTCATAATTTTCGTTGAGTTTTGCCATTGTCAAAGCACCTCCTTTTGGACTTAAGGCCCTGCCGGTTTTGCAGGGCAAGGTTTGCCGCAGTTTTGCAGCAACGATAGAATTATAGCAAATATACAGATAGGATGTCAAGGAAAAAACGGGCAAAAAAATGCCTTTGCCCATTCTTTGGTGAAATGGACAAAGGCAGAGGAGAGCGGCGTGACTATCTTGGACGATTTTACTGCACACCCAACAGTAAAGCCATGACAATGCTGGCGCACAAGGTCAAAGCAATGACGGCAGCGATTGCCAGCAGGGGAGGCAGCGGGCTTGCGCCGCCCACCGACGAAAGGGTCTGGTAGTATTCGTTGGGAGAACCGCCGGTGGAGGCAGCCTTCAGTTGGGAAATCTTTTGGCGGCAGTGGTTGTAATAATGGCGGTTAGCGGTAAAGCCGCAGTAGATGGAAACGCCGAAGCGCACATACATCAGCAGTTGTGCCGCAATCTGCCATCCGCCCAAACCGGTCAAATCAAATTGCAGGGAGGACATCAGCATCGGGTCGGCAAGGGTCTGCTCGAGCATATGGAAGGAAAGCACCAGTGCCGGAACATTTGATAGAATGTAGAATCCAAACAGCAGGGCGCCGATTTTGTACATCTTTCGATAGAAGAAGTACAGGAAGCCAAAGAAGAAGGCGGACCAGTTGAAAACTTTTGCTTTGACGCGCTGGGCAAGGATTTTAAACACCCGCAGGAAGTAGACATAATTTTGACGAATCACGAAGATGAAATCTTTGGCAGCAAATCCGCCAATCTGGTCGTTTTCGTAGATGGCGCCGAACATACTCTCAAAGTCCGGGGACTGCTCCTGCCCGGAAACTTCGTCAAAGGGGTTTTCTACCACCGGGCGCTGATTGTTGTTGGATGGCTGACTTTCGGTTTTGTTTTTTAAAGGGAAGTGGCAATTCGGGCAACTTTCATCCTCGCTGTGGCAGAACAGCCCGCAGTTAGGACAGATGATGTCATCACTGCCATCGGCTGCCGCAGCGGGTGGCTGGTCGTTGGGATTCTGCCAGCTTAGATGCTGCGGGTGAAGCTGTTGTTCCATGGCACAGTGTCCAAGCTGTTTGTAGCACGCACGATGATGCGGGGCGCCGCACTCGGGGCAAACCACGATGTCGTCGCCCTCCTGAAATGGCTGTCCGCACACCGGACAACTGACACCCTTATAATTCATAAGATACACGCAACCTTTCTTTTACCTGTCATTTTGCATTTACTGAGTCAGTCCTGTGCAGATAAAAAGAAACGGCTTGACTCAAAGCACAGGTACTTGACGATATTTTCGACAAAAAACTTATATTCATTCAGTATACTATAAGTGAGAGAAAAAATCCAGCATCTAAATATGAATAAAAGAGAATCAAGGAATACTTTACAAGCGGGCAGGATTCTACTATAATAAAAGGTAAAACTGCCTGTTGTGCAACGATGCGGCGGTGGTTTGGATAGAAAATTGCTTATAAAACAGAATGGAAGATCATTTTTTACTTTTTGGATATACAGGAGGAAGCCGAATGCTTCAGACAAAGGAGCGTCTGCTCAAAAACAAAGGCTGAGCCGGCGCAGTTTTTTGACGGACAGGAACGCCGTAACAGCCAGCCGGTATAGTCGGCAGTCATTTTTAATCTTAAAGGATAACAGGAGGAGCAAAGATGCTTCAGATAGAAGAACTCAAACAGGAGCTGTTGGCGCAGCAGCCGAAGATTGAATATCTCAAGGAGGCGCTGGGCTATCAGAAGCTGCTGGAACAGAAAAAACAACTGGATGAACAGGCAGCGCAGCCGGATTTCTGGAATGATGTAGAAAACACCAAAAAGGTACTCAAGGAGCAAAAGACGGTCAACGAGAAGGTCGGCTCTTATGAAAATTTGGTGCGGATGTACGAGGACGCACAGACGATGCTGGAGCTTGCTGCCGAGGAAGAGTTTGACAGCGAGGAAGAACAGGAGAGCTTTTTGCAGGACATCCGCACCAGCTTAAAGGAGATTGCCCAGCGCATCGAGGAAGAAAAGCTGTCGGCGCTGCTGTCCGGCGAGTTTGACCAGAACAATGCCATCCTTTCCTTCCATGCAGGTGCAGGCGGCACCGAAGCGCAGGATTGGGTGCAGATGCTCTACCGGATGTATGCCCGCTGGAGCGAGCGACATCATTTTAAAGTCAAGGTGCTGGATTATCTGGCAGGAGAGGAAGCGGGCATCAAAAGCGCCTCCATCCTGATTACCGGAACCAACGCCTACGGCTTTTTGAAATCGGAACATGGGGTACACCGTCTGGTGCGCATTTCGCCGTTCGATGCTTCCGGCAGAAGACAGACCTCCTTTGCTTCGCTGGAGGTCATGCCGGAGATCGACGATGACTATGACATCGAAATCAATCCGGCAGACCTGAAGATTGATACCTATCGCTCGGGCGGTGCGGGCGGTCAGCACGTCAACAAGACCGAATCTGCCATCCGCATCACCCATATTCCGACCGGGGTCATCGTTGCCTGCCAGAACGAGCGCAGCCAGCACCAGAACCGCGAGGTAGCAATGAAGATGCTCAAATCTAAATTGGTCAAAATCAAGGAGCGTGAACACCTCAAACGCATCGAGGACATCAAAGGCGAGCAGCAGCAGATTGGCTGGGGTTCCCAGATTCGCTCTTACGTCTTTATGCCGTATACCCTGGTCAAGGACCACCGCACCAACTGCGAAAGCGGCAACATCAACGCAGTGATGGACGGGGACCTCGACCCGTTTATCAACGCATACCTCAAGGCGGCATCGCAGGGAGAAATCTAAATAAACTGAAACACTCATCCGATTACAGCGGGTCAGAAAAGACACAGGTCTTTTCTGACCCGCTGTTTGTTTGCCGGAAGATTGCCTGGAAAAAATTTTAAAGTTGCCATTTTCCTGCAACAAAACCCTTCGCTTTAGACACCTTATTTACAGAAGCAGAAAATGGAAGGGGAGGATAATCTTTATAAAAGATATTTCAAATAGTGGAAATAATTTATGGAGTATCTGTAACAAACCATCCCTTTTCATCGTCTTATAGGCAAGAGGAGAAGCCTGATAAGGCGGTATCAAAAAAGGAGAATTCCCGCTTCATAAGAGAAAGGAGCGTTACTATGAAACCAAAGAACGAGCGACCGTTTTACAAGGTTATTGCGGTGTTGCTGGCGGTCACCATGATGTCTGCCGGTTTGACCGGCTGCGATTGGTTTAAACCTCGGCAGGAGGAATCGCAGCAGACCATCGAATTGGAAGCACCAGAACCGGATGAAGAGGACCCGGGTGAGGACATTTTAGATGAAAACGAGGTGTCCGCAGAGGTGGACCCGACCATCGAGGAGAAGGAAGAGGGTCAGGTCAAGGAGGAACCGCAGGCAGAGGAGCCGCAGACCTCCAAGCCATCCACCCAATCCACCCAGCCTGCAACAAAGCCGTCGGGCAGCGGACAGCAGTCCTCGCGAGAGGACCAGACGACCCATACAGTGACCACCTCGGCACTGACTCCCGACCGCACAATAAAAAAAGAGCAGAAGCCTACGGTAGTTTACCAGCCGGTAGGAACCGAGCCGGTGGAAAAACAGCAGGCAACTGCGCTGGCACAGCCTACCCAGCAGGTGCCGGTTCCGAAAAAGGGAACCAGCTATCCGAACGCCCGCTTTAAAAAGAAGGGCAGCTACAGCGAATCGACCATCTATAAAAACGGATATATCGACATCGGTGCGGTGACAATCTCCAACAAGACCTTTACCGGAGATGTGTTCATCAACGTGCCTTCGGATACCGTTACCTTAAAAAATGTGGACATCAAAGGAACGCTGTACATCAACGGCGGCTCCGATTGGGTCAAATTGTACGACGTCAATGCAGCTTCTTTGGTGGTAGACAGCCAGGAGACCGCGAGGGTGTTTGCTTCTCGCGACACCGAGCTGTCCTCCGTCAGCATCAAAAGCAGCGCCATCCTGGAGGAAGGCGGACTGTACAGCGGCAGCCGCGGCTTTACCAATGTGACAGTCAACGCGCCGAAGGGAACCACCCTGACCCTGCGCAACCTCAAGCTCAACAAGCTCAAAACCGTTACCGCCTGTGAGGTGGTGTATGACGACGATACCATCATCAACTATGCTTACACCAATGCGCCGACCGAGCTGTACGGCTATGGACAGATTAACCGTCTGTACTGCAACAGCGATGGGGTCTACTACGACGCAAAACCGCTGTATGTAGAAACTGCCAGAGGATGCGCAGCGCCAAGCAGACGTTCCAATTCCGGCTCCGGTTCCGGCTCTAGCAGCACCGACAAAAAGGTGACGTTGCACAGCATCTCCAACCAGTATCTGGACATCGGGGAAAAGAAGATTGTGGGCATCGACCACAACGGCAGCTCGCTGAAGGTTACGACCAGCAACGCCAGCGTGGCAAAGGTGACCTATTCCAATTCCAAGAGCCACATCACCATGACCGGAGTAAAACCGGGCAGAGCGACCATCAAGGTGACCTCCTCCCGCTCGGGTTACACCAGCAGGACCGTTTCCTTTGAGATTGTGGTCAAGGATACCTCCGGCAGCAAATTGCAGCTGTCGGGCATCTCGGACAAGAAAATGGAGGAAGGCAGTGTGCGCTACATCAGCGTCAACACCAACGCCAGCCGCATCAAGCTGTCCAACTCCAACAGCAACGTAGCACAGGTGACCGCAGACGGCTTCCAGCTGAAGGTGCGCGCCATCAAAGCCGGCACCACCACCGTCAAGGTGACCGCGTCCCGCTCGGGCTATACCTCCAAGAGCACTACCTTCCAGGTGACTGTTTATAGAAACAGCAGCAGCGGCGGCGGAAGTGAAGGCGGAAGCGACCGGGATACCGTGTACATCCGCAGCATCGACGACCAGGTCCTCAGCAGAGGCAGCGAGCGAATCATCAACGTGCGCACCGATGCCAGTGCACTCGATGTTTCCACCTCCAACAGCAGCGTAGTCAAGGTAAGCTCCCGTCGGGACGACACCATCGTTCTGGAGGCAGTGGGTGCAGGAACCGCCAAAGTGACGGTGACCGGCTCCCGCAGAGGATATTATGATACCAAGGTCAGCTTTTGGGTGGATGTATACGGCAGCAGCATCTCTGCTCCGACCGTCTATGTCAACGCAGGCAGCCAGGGCTATCCAAACGGCAGCTGGACCAATCAGAATGTGACCTTTACCCTGACCGGCTACGGCAGCGGCAGAAAGGTTTATTCCTATGACCGTCCGGCAAAGATGCCAAATGAAAAACCGGCTTCGTGGGGAAATCGCCAGCAGCTGACCGACGGAACACTGACCGTAAAAAATGAAGGTCAGAGAGACTATTACTTCTTTACCGACGGCAGCGCGGGCAGCAGCGAGGCGACCGGTATCTACACTGTGCGCATCGACAAAACCATGCCGACAGTCACAGCAATCGATGCAAACAACAATACGCTGACCTTCCAGGTGGCAGATGCTCTTTCCGGTGTCAAGTCGGTAGCGGTGAGCGGCAATAACATCACCACCAAATTGGCAACCAGCAGCGACGGAAAATACCGTTTCGTAGCAGACAAAAAGGGCAGCTACACCATCCTGGTCACCGACAACGCAGGCAATGTCAACAACCAATATAAGGTAGATCTCGAAGGCAGCACCCAGACCGATACAGAGCCGCCAGTCATCGGAATGGCAAAAGAAGACAGCATCAATGGTTCGGCATGGTACAAAGAAGATAAACTGGTTCGCCTGACCGTCACCGACAACGTCGGCGTGCAGAGCGTACAGGTAAAGGTACAGGGTAAAGAAGAGGGACTCAGCGTAGAACACATTACCGGAGCCGACATTTACCAGTTTGTTGCCGATAAAGAAGGCGCAGTCGTCTATGAAATCACCGCATATGATGCAGCGGGCAACAAAGCAGAGATGCCGCTGGCTGTTCGTGTGGATAAGAGCGCGCCAACCCTGGGAGCCATCACAACACAGGGAACGACCGTTACCTTCCAGGCAAACGATACGGTTTCGGGAATCGGCAACATCTTTGTGGTTCCGGCGGACAATACAACTGCCGGAGTGCAAATCAATGGAGAAACAGTTGAGCAAAACGGAAACGGCACCTACTCCTTTATTGCAAAGGAAAATGTCAACTACACCATCACCGCTGTGGATAAGGCAGGCAATGGAAGCAAATCGGAGCAGGTGATGATCAGTACAACCACTCCGACACCTCCTTCGACAGTGGAAAAACCGGTCATTACCATCACAGCGCCGGACAACACCCTTGCCCAGAGCAAGGACATTAAGGTGCAGGTGGATGCCAATTTGACCGGCACACAGAAATTGCAGGTGAGCATCTCGCCGACAGGCAAACAGCAGCCGGTCAACCTGCTGGAAGAGAGCAACATCTATCACTTTGAGGTGGACAAAAACGGCACCTATACCATCACCGCAGTCATTTTGGAGGGTACAACCGAGAAGGCGCGTGCAACACAAACAGTCGAGGTCAAGGGCATCGACAGCGAAAAACCGGTCATCGCCATCACCCAAAACCAGAACGGCGTGGTCGAATTTACCGTCACCGACCTCAACTCGGTAACCGCCAAATTTGACGGAACGGAAGTCAAAATGAATCTAACAACAACCAGCCAGGGCTTGGTATACAGTGGTCGTGTGGAAAACGTACAGCCAGGCAAACACACTATCGTTGCCACCGACAAGGTAGGAAACCAGGCAAGCGCAGATGTTGTTGTAGCAGCTGCCAAACAGCAGCCGACCTTGAAGGCAGGAAATCAGCAGGTCAATGAAACTGCGACCAGCGTGACCATTCCAATCGAAGTTTCCGATGCGGACGGCAACGCAGCACAGGTCAAGGTGACCAGCGACAAGGGTCAGCTTACCGGCAGCGGCAGCAGTTACACCCTGACCGTTACCGAAAACGGAACCTATACGGTTACCGCAGAGGACAGCAAGGGTAGTCGCACACAGGTACAGATTCCGGTGGAAGCAATCAAAGGCAACGTTGCGCCGACTATTGCAGCGGAGCAGCCGCAGATCAACGCCACCAGCGCCACCATCCGCGTGACCGTCGATGACAACGGCGGAACGGAAATCACCTCGGTCACCGACCAGAACCTTAACACAGCTGCGTTGCAGGCGGACGGCAGCTATCTGCTCACCGTTACCGAGGACGGCAGCTACACCATCACTGCGACCAACAAAGCGGGCAAGTCCGCGTACACTACCGTTGTCGTCAGCGGCATCGACCGCACCCCTCCGGTTGTCGAGCAGCCAACGGTCAGCTACAACGAAAACATGACCAGTGCCCAGATTGTGTTGAAAGCCAACGATGGAAACGGCAGCGGCATCGCCAAGGTGACCGCATCGGGCGTTGAGATGAGCCTGAGCGAGGGCAACTATATCCTGAACGTCACCCAAAACGGCGAGTATGCGATCGTTGTCACCGACAAGGCGGGCAACCAGGCACAGGCACAGGTCACAGTGAATGGCATCGACAAAACAAACCCTGATATTCGCCAGACCAGCGACAACACCAGCTGGAAGCAGAAGCATGAGGTCACCTTCGCGGTCACCGATGAGGGCAGCGGCATCAGCAGCGTGCAGGTAACCAAGGACGGCAAGACCATCACACACAGCGAAGGAAACGGTTACCGTTTCACCGCAGAGGAAAACGGCAGCTATCTCATCACAGCAACCGATAAAGCGGGCAACTCCGCCACAAAGACGGTGGAAATCAAAACGGTGGATCAGACAGCTCCGACCGTTGTTCCACAGCTGAAGAATGGTGACAAGGCAATCAATCCTTACAACGGCAAGGATGCCAGTATCTATCAGGGAGGCAAGGTGACCGGCTATACCGTCAGTGTGCCACAGGAAGCGACAGCGGCAAGTCCGCTCAGCGTGCAGGTGAAAACCGACAAGCAGACTGAATTTAAGACCCTGAGCAAGGATAACATGAAGATTATCCTGACAGAAGGAACGCACGCCGTCACCCTGCGGGCAATCGACGGCGCCGGAAATGTGGGCAAAGAGGTTCAGTACAAAATCAAGGTCGACTTACAGACGACCCAGACACAGAAACCTGCCGGTGAAACAAAGCCGGATGGCGCCGAATCGCAGCAGAGCCAGCCAGCCGATGTAAAGGCACAGCAGGAAACTGCATCGACAAAGCAGCAGGTAAAGAAAGTTCGGCAAAGCAATCCATCGGATGCAAACCCATCCAATGCAGCACAACAGGGAATCCAATCGGGTGACCCACAGCCAAAAGAATCCTAAGAATATCACAAAAAAGCCACCTGAACAACCGTTCGGGTGGCTTTTCGCTTGTGGTTTTGTGGTTGAATTTTGCTTTAGCCAATCCACCAGCTTCCGTCGGGAGCCTGATAAAGCGAACCGACCTCCTCGGATAGAAGGTTGCCGTCAAAATCTCTTGTGATGAGCTTGTCATAATAGCGGTAGCGGTCGGTTGCACAATTTTTTTCAGCATCCCAACCCTCCTCTACCCAGGCTTCCAGATAGACTTTATCCCCTTCAATTCGTATAGCGCTTTCACTGCTGCCCAAGGGGAAGGAGAATTTTTGTGGGTAATAGCAGACAAACTGCTCATCCTGGCTGACAATATGCACCGAATCTCCGATGATATGCAGATTGTACAGATTGACTTCTTTTATAGACAGCTCGGTCACCTGCTGCAAACAGCTGTCCGGGACCCACTGGTAGAGCCGGATGACATTGCAGGAAAAGTCCCCTTGCAAAAAGTAGTATTTTCCTTCTAAGAAAACGGGATTGCCATAAAGAACATCCTGTCGTTTGTCAAACGGCTGGTAGACCTTGCCTGTGACAAGGTCATAAAAGCGCAGGACGCTGCCCGGGTAACTGCTGTATTGCAGGCGCTCCGGCAGGTCGTAAAAGTCGGCAGTATCCGAGTGGGAGAAGGCAAAGCGTTTTTGACCGGCAATCGTTTCGATATAGCTTCCTGTGACTTTCTCAAAGCGTTTCAGCATAACAAAACTCCTCTCAAAATAATTTCGACAATTATCTTAAATGGATTGTATCATAAAATGAGGACAGATACTACCCGGCACAGGAGATTTGTTACAAAAAATAAAAGGGTTGCAGCAAATGTCCGAAAAAAAGGCACTGTACAACAGGAAAATCCCTGATTTGCAAAAGCAAAACAAGCAAAAAGTCGGAAGGGTTCATACAAAGAAAATTTTATGGAATTTTATACAAACGATTTGTCAATTTTGTAAAAGTATGGTATTCTTGATATATTGAAAAGGAAGAGAGTCCTGTTTTGGAGCAGTTTGTCGACAGAATGGGAATGGCTGCCTGTGTGGGCGGCATATACTTTGGACAGGACAAAACAATGTTAGGGGAGATGTTTTATGAACAATCAAAGAAGAAACTTCCGCTTGACCTGCGCTTTGCTGGCAGCGGTGCTGGCGGTGGGAGTGGCAGGATGTGCACAGCCGGCAGAGGATAAACAGCCGCAGGGAAAGACCCAGCAGCTGTGGATAGCGGATAACTTTGTCGACCCGCAGGAAGGCTACCCGATGGAAAATCCGTCGGCGATCGAGCTTTCTGCAACCGCCGCTTTGCAGAAAAACAGTCTGCTCAACGGGCAGACCCAAAAACAGCAGCAGCCCCAGGAGATGAAGGCGGTTTGGCTGTCCTACCTCGACTTGAAGCCGATGCTGCTGGACAAAAATGATAAGAGTGTGGGAAAAGCACAGTTTACAAAAAATATCCAGAAGGCGTTCGATAACATCCAGCAGCTGGGACTGAACACCGTGATTGCACAGGTGCGTCCCTTCAGCGATGCGCTGTACGAGTCGGAACTGTTCCCCTGGTCCTATCTGGCGACCGGCGAAGAGGGCGCAGACCCCGGCTTTGACCCGCTTGCTATCATGGTCGAGCAGGCACACCAGCGTGGCTTGCAGCTTCATGCGTGGGTCAATCCTTACCGGGTGCGCACCTCGGCGACCAACAAGCAGCTGAGCAGCAAAAATCCTGCTGTCAAGCTGCTCAAAAGCGGAGATGCCATCCGTTACAACGGTGCAGTGACCTATGACCCGGCAAGCAAAAAAGCCCAGCAGCTGATTGTGGAGGGCGTGCGGGAGATTGTGGAAAAGTATGACGTGGACGGCATCCACTTTGACGATTATTTTTACCCCACTACCGACGCGGGCTTTGACAGTGCCTCCTATCAGGCGTACAAAAACAAAGGCGGCAGCTTATCGCTGGCAGCCTGGCGCCGTCAGAATGTCAACGACCTGGTCAAACAGGTGTATGCAGCTGTCAAGCAGGCGGACGGTGAGGTGCTGTTTGGCATCAGTCCGCAGGGTAATATGGACAATAACTACAACAAGCAGTTTATCGACGTGAAAAAATGGCTGAGTGAAGAGGGCTATCTCGATTACATCTGCCCGCAGGTCTACTTTGGTTTTAAAAACAGCACCTGCCCGTATGAGCAGACGGTGGAAGAATGGAACGACCTGATCCAAAATAAGGTCCAGCTGGTGGTTGGACTCTCCCCTTACAAGGTCGGTCTGGAGGACGCCTATGCAGGCAACGGCAGATGGGAGTGGGCAAACAGCGGAGACATCCTGGCGCGGATGGTGGAAACTGCCCGCAAAGAGGAGCACTATCAGGGATTTGCGCTCTTCCGCTACAACTCGGTGTTCCAGCCGGAATCGTCGGTTCGACCGGCAATTTTGGAGGAGCTGGACAGCTTGCAGGAGGTTTTATAACGCAAACATCAGGATGGAAAGAAACAGGAGGCCAGCACGGTGACAAAGAACAATAAAGAAAAAACGATCATCAACTCCTTAGCGGGAGTGATGGCGGTCATCACCATCCTTGCAATCTTTGCAGTGGTGATTCTGCGTCAGACGGCGGCGCAGGAGGAAAAGGATCAGAAGGTTGCACAGGCAATGCAGCAGATTCAACAGGAGCAGGAGGAGCAGAAGTCCCAGCCGCAGCCGGTGCAGCAGGAGGCGTCTGCGGTGCAGTTTGAACTGCCGCAGGAGATGAAAGCGGCGCAGGTAAGTCCCGGAAGGGAATTTTTATCCGAGCTTGCACCTGCGATTGAGCAGGCACAGTTGCGTCTGTCCGGGGAAGTGCTCCAGCAGGAGCAGCAATCGGTGCAGCCGGATGAGGAAGAGGTCTATCGGCAGCTGGAGCAGCTGGTGGAGCAGGCGGCACAACTGGGACTGAACACCCTGTTTGTCAGCACCGAAAATGCCTATGGAACGCTGTGGGACTCTCCGGCAAAGATGGTCTCCTTTGACCTGTTGGGCAGCCTGTGCGATCTGGCGCATCAGCAGGGAATAGCGGTGTACGGTCTGTGCGACCTTTCGCTGGTTGCAGGAACGGACGGCAGAATGCACCACATGACTTCGGTGAATGCAAAGGCTTTGGACCGCAGTGCGGAGCAGTTAGCCGCCATTGCTTCCCAGCGAGGGCTGGACGGTCTGCTGCTGGATGGGTACCTCAATGAACAGGGACAGTACAGCTATGATGAATATGCGCACACAGGCGCCAACGTCAGCCTAAAGGAATATATGACCGGCAGCACCGAGCTGCTGGTACAGACAGCGGTGCAGACGGTGCGTCAGCAGAACCCGGAGCTGCCGGTGGGACTGGCGGTGTCGCCGGGGTGGGCAACTGCCGATGAACAGCCGGACGGAATCGACCTTGCTTACACCCGAACCTCTCTGGGCGATTACAATGCGGACAGCAAAGGGATGATTGAGAAGGGTCTGGCAGACTTTGTGGTGGTCAAAAACTATGGAGCGACCGGCAGCGACCAGCTTCCTTTTGAACCGATTGCCGACTGGTGGAGCGATACCCTCTCACAGGCGGGTGTGACCGGTTATATGGGACATGCCTCCTCGCGGGCAGGCAGCTGGGAAAACGGCTGGGGACCCAACAGCGAGCTTGCCGACCAGTGGAAGATTACACAGCAGGAGGAAGGTTTTTGCGGCAGCGTATTTAATTCGCTGGAGGCACTGCTCAAGGATGTAAACTACACCACCTATTATTTAAAGGAAGCATGGGAGCAGGAAAGCAGCGGGGACCAGATGACCGCACAGGCAGGTAGTGGCAGCTTTAGCCAGCGGGAGGACCTGTTTGCGGGCTTGACCCTGCTGGAAGAGGTCACCCCGGTGGGCAATTACAGTGTGGCAGACGGCGACACCATCGACCTTGTGGCAATCGCAATGGACGGAGCGCAGGTAGTGGCAACCGTTAACGGAGAAACCCTGACCCTAAAGAACACCGGACGTTCGGGTGGAATCAGCGGCTACCGAAAATTTACCGCCTCCTATGATGTCGAAGGTAAAAACGTCAGCTCCTCCGGGATGGGCAGCATCGTCTTTATTGCCAGCATGGACGGTAAGACCGAGAGCCTGACCGGCGCCAAGCTGACCTTCCAGGGACCGACCGGCTCCTACGGCAGCAACGACAAGGGCAATTCTTCCAGCAGTTCCTCGAGCAGCAGTTCCTCGAGCAGCAGTTCCTCAAGCAGCTCCGGCGGCGATTATACCGGTACCATCCGTTATAAACAGCCGAGCCTGTCCACCTCCTCGAGCAAATCCATCGGGGATGGAACCTTGGTGCAGGTGGTGTCCGAGCAGGCATTGACCTTCCCGGTCAATAAAAACAGCATCTACCCGGATACCAGCTGCTACCCGCTGCCTTATGGCACGATGGATTATGTGGTCGGCAGCAAGGTCAGCGTCAAGGACGGCAGCAGCTACCGCCATTACTATAAACTGGCATCGGGTCGCAGGGTCTACTGCGAGGATGTGCAGGCGGTGACCGGAGGAATCTCCATCAAAAACAACAGCATCCGCAATATGACCGTCAAAGCAAACAAGGATTTTACCTATGTGATTTTGCAGTCGGATTATCCGGTTTCCTATTTGCCGGAATATTCCAGCGGCAGACTGCGGTTTGATTTTCAGAACACCACCTCCACACCGGGGGATTTATCCCTCAATCAAAACCCGTTGTTTTCCAGTGCAAGCTGGAAGGGCAGTACCCTGACCCTGGAGCTGTTGGATGACGGCAGCTTCTTGGGATACAAAGCCTACCATGAAAATGGAAACATTGTGCTGCGCTTTAACAATCCGACCGGAATAGAGGATGCGCGCATCACTGTAGACCCGGGACATGGAGGCAGCGACCCGGGTGTAGCGGATGACATCGACCCAAACTGGCCGGAAAAGAGAATCAACTGGGAGCTTTCCAAAGCCATCGCACAGGAGCTGGAGGACAGGGGAGCCAAGGTCAATCTGCTGAATACCTACAACAATACCACCTCGCTGGACAGCAGACTGGCACAGGCGAAAAACTTTGATTCCTCGCTGTTTTTGTGTATCCATACCAACTCCTCTGAAACCAACAGCGCGGCGGTCGGCTCGGAGTGCTACTACTTCTATCCGTTCGCCAAAAAGCTGGCAACCCGCATCTCCTCCGCCAGTGCGGATGGACTTTCCACCACCGACAGGGGTGCAAAATATGACGTCTTTTATGTCACCCGCGACCCGCAGATGGTAGGCATTTTGGGAGAGATTGGCTTTTTGAGCAACGCCAAGGAATACAGCAAGATGCAGAAGGATTCCTACCAGCAGCAGGTGGGAGAGGAGATTGCGCAGGCAGTCGAAAAATATCTGGATGCGGCGGGTGCAAAATATGCCGGACGCACCGGCACCCAGAGCACCGGCAAGGAGCTGAACGCCTCCAATGGACCGGCTTGCTCGTTGGACGGCAAAACTGCCAGCAGTCAGGGCAGCTCGTCGAGCGCGGGCGGTAGCTCCTCTGGCAGCAGTTCCTCCGGCAACAGCAGCAACAACGGTTCCTCTTCGAGCAGCAGCGGCAGCACCTCCTCGAGCAAGCCATCTGGCAACAGCAGCTCTTCGTCCACCGAGCGTCCGTCGGGACCGGTGAGCGAGACGGTTGTGGTCAAGGGCAGCAGCAACGGCAAGGTCAAGTATATCATCTTTACCGACCCGGAGAATAAAAAGCTGACCCTCAAGGCAGGGCAGGAAAAGCAGCTGGGCATCAAGCTGACCGGAGATGACAAGGTCACCCGCAAGTACACCACCAGTGACAAGTATGTGGCAACCATCGACAAGGACGGTGTGGTACACGCAGTGGGTGCAGGCACTTGTAAGATTACCGTGGTGGCAGGCGACCAGGGAGGCAGCATCGAGGTCAAGGTCACCGGCGGCAGCTCTTCGGGCAGCAGCTCTGCGAACAAGACCGACAAGCAGCCGGAGGTACCGGATGTGGTCGGCAAAAAGGTGGAGACCACCGGCATCACCATAAAAGCTTCCTCCACACGGGTAGAGGCAGGAAAATCGATTCAGCTTCAGGTGATTTTCTCTCCTTCCAACGCCACCGGCGAGGAGATTGTATGGAGTGTTTACCGTGGCAGTCTGTATGGCTCGGTGGACGGCAGAGGTGTCTTTACCGGCATTGAGTCGGGCTATTCCACCGTGCGGGCAACCACCGCAGATGGAAAATACAGTGCGACAATGCGCATTGAAATTATCTAAATTTTTTGCAGACCGGAGTCTTTTGCGGACATCCGGTCTGCTTTTTTCTGTCAGTTTGGAAGGATAGAAATTTTCTATGGGGATTTGTATGTGACGGCTTATTCTAAAGAATAAATGGTACCGCAGCTGCCAGAGCCAGGCAAAACAGCAGATTGGTTCGAGAGCAAAGGAAGGAACAGGAAAAATTGTAGGAGAAAAATAAAAAAGAGGGGATTTTACAGGTCGATTTTAGCCACTCCGACGCAAAATCAGCCGAATTGCTGTGCTTTTTGCTCGAAGTTGGCAATATGGGTAAAAAGCCTTCGTCGGGTATTTTCTTTTTCATCTATTTTTCATTGTTGACAAATTAACAGGCTCGGGGTAAACTATTTAGTGGGTACAAGGCAGCTGCCAGACAGGCAGCGGGACCTTGCAGGACAGACAAAAGGGCAAAACAGAAGGGGCGGGCGTTTTTAAGAAGAAGGAACGGGTGTCTTTTCTGTCTGCATATGTCGAAAATTTTCGAGAGGTGAGATTGCAAGTGTATAAAATCGTAAACAAAAAGCTGTTGAACGAAGCAGTCGTCCTTGTTGAGGTAGAGGCTCCGTTTATCGCTAAAAAGGTTCTCCCCGGACAGTTCATCATCTTCCGCATCGACGAGCAGGGCGAGCGCGTTCCGCTGACCGTTGCAGATTATGACAGAGAAAAAGGCACCATCACCCTGATCGTTCAGATGGTAGGTCGTTCCACCAAGATGCTCGGCGCAATGGAAGCAGGCGAATACCTGCTGGACGTTGTTGGCCCTCTGGGTATCCCAACTCATCTGGATGGTCTGAAGAATGTTTGCGTTATCGGCGGCGGTGTTGGTTGTGCAATCGCATATCCACAGGCAAAAGCTCTGCACGCAATGGGCGCTCATGTTGACATGATCGCTGGCTTCCGTTCCAAGGACATCGTTATCATCGAGGATGAGATGCGCGCAGTAGCAGACAACCTCTATGTAATGACCGACGACGGCACCTACGGCGAAAAGGGTCTGGTTACCAACAAACTCCAGCAGCTGATCGACGAGGGCAGAGATTACGATGCAGTTATCGCAATCGGTCCGGTTATCATGATGAAGTTCGTTGCTGAAACCACCAGACCAAAGGGCATCAAGACCATCGTTTCCCTCAACCCAATCATGATCGACG
>ENA-OPCV01001066-OPCV01001066.1-human-gut-metagenome-genome-assembly--contig:-NODE-1066-length-22202-cov-3.833205_pt1 | contig 22202 bp, 17 predicted proteins | sample MGYA00241257_ERZ501494 | MGnify/ENA primary metagenome ERZ501494 (study PRJEB25962, sample SAMEA2042618) | human gut metagenome | biome: human gut; feature: human-associated habitat; material: faeces...
GATGAAATGATTATGCTGATACGTGACAGTTTTATTCCGGCTTTTATTGTTCTTAAGGATATGCTGGTAAAGAAACTGGATGTAGCTGAAAGTGATTGGACGTCCAATTGAGGCCGAATTGATTACAGATGCAAAGGCAATATGAAACTATGGAAAACGAGGCAGTGGATATGGAAAAAGACCCATTTAAGGAATATTTAAGAGAATCTGAATCGGATAAAGCGCATAAGGGTTATGCTTGGAGTACAGCAATCGGACTTCAGGCGGTGGACGGACTCAAACCATCTAAATATCTGATTGATACTGCCATTCAGAATATTGAAGGCAAAATCACAATGAAAGAGAAAGAATGGGTCCTTGATGGGGCAACCGTTATGTACGGTAGCGCTTCTGAACTGAGAGCAACGCTTGAATATGATTTTTCACAGGAGAAAGATTTTAGCTATAAAGGTCTTTCAATGGATGAGATTATCCATCATCTTGCAGTATTTATTTCAAGGTTATGGCAAATTCATATCTTCGGGGAAGGCAATACGAGGACAACAGAATATCTGGAACTGTTTCTTAGAAACCTGCTTTTGAACGAGCAAAATGAACTTCAAAATCGAAATCTTCACATAAGCGGACTTCTGAACAAAGAAAAAGTGGACATTCAAGGTATGAAAGTGGACATTCAAGACGCAAAAGTGGATATTGAAAGCGTGCTTTCCGCAAAAGGAAGCGATTTCACAGTAAAAACAACGGTTCATATCCATAGACTCTTTGAGAAGTTTGGCTTTGATGGAGTATTTGGAAGAAGTGCAGTTATGGAACTTCTTGAGCTGAAAAGTTCAGGTGCTTCGAAACTTCTTTCCAATTTGGTGCAGGCGGATATTATTGAACCAGTATCCGGTCATGGAAAGGGAAAATATAAATTCAAGAAATAAATGAACGGGCCACTTGAAATTTGGCTGGTTATAAATCGAAATTTGTGGAGTTATGGCATTGGGGTTATAACTGGAATTGAGATAGAATATAAAAGAAAGTGATGTGGTAAAAATTATGTTTGATAAAAATGCGCCAGCAGAGAATATTGATATGTTAATTGAATATTTGAAAAAAAATCACAAGCAGTGTTATGTTTATAGGGGTCAGATAAAGGATTATGATACATTGTTGCCATCATTTTATCGAGATAAAGTTAGTCCTATACGTCTTGAGGCATCCGATAATACACTAAATATTATTACTCAAAATAATAGATTCAATCATTTTATTTATTATGACTATGTTAATGATAGCATAAGAAATAAAACTAAAAGAGTAACCATGAACAAACTAATGGCGAACTTTGGTAAATCATTTGGTAATGTTTTGGCACAACAATATGGAGTTAATTCAGAGTGCTTGGATATTACTTCTGATCCTAGTGTAGCTGCCTTTTTTGCAACACATCAATATCCATATTATAAAGATGTTGTAGAATCTGATGATTTAGGTGTGGTTTATAGAATGACTAGTAATAATGATGGAGATGCCATACATCATGCAGGGATTGAAATGTTATTATCATCTAATTACTTAGTACAAGACGAAACCCCAATTCCGTTACTTTTTAGCAGTGGACGAAGTCAACATACTGATGACGAATTTAAAGAGTTAGATAATACATATAAGTTTGAAACAAAAATTACTTGTACTCGCCCTGTAATTGTTGACCATGACGGAGTTAAACGAATAGTTATTACATATTTTAAAGAAAAATATCCAAATGTTGATATTGAATCGCATTTTCATACATCACGAATATTTAAGCAAAAAGCTGGTTTTTTAATCCCGTCGTTTATTTTTGAGTCATATGTACCTGCAAATTTACAGATTAAAAAGATTTCTGATAAAAATATTGTGGCATATTGTCCTAGCTTTGTAATTCATAAAGAAAAAATTGGTATTGAGGATATACTTATTTATCCTAAACTTGAAAAGTTTTACTTTCGCCATGTTAAATGTGTGGAATCAGATTATTCTAGAGAAGAATTATGGCCATCTGTTGATATGGATTATTTTTATGACTTATTATATAGATGGTGTAGTGATGGTTGTAAAAAGTATGCTGAAGAATTAAATATAAATATTGATGATATGAAGATGGGAATTCTTGATAAGGGCTATTACTAGATTTTTATTTTCATAAAAAAGTATATCAACAGTAATTTAACCAAGCGTTATTATAATTAGGGATAGATGAATTTATTATTCAATACAAAGATGCTTTATATAGATAATTTGATGAAATTATAGTCGCAAATAGATAAATTCAAGTTTGTAAAACTGACCCAAAATACAAACAGTTCGTAAAAGTATAATTTTACGAACTGTTTTTTTGTATTGGCAATAAAAATAAACCACCTGCTATGCAGGTGTGTTCCCAAACAGCTTTAGCTTCAAGTAAAAAACCTCCATGTTATAATGAATATAAGGTTCGCCAACCAAATCATTACAACAAGGAGGAGTCCAAATGGACAATAATAGTTTATCACACACAAAATGGACATGCAAATATCATATAGTTTTTGCACCTAAGTTTAGAAGAAAGATTATATACAAGCAAATAAGAGCAGATATAGGTCATATATTAAGCGAATTGTGCAAAAGAAAGGGTGTTGAAATAATAGCAGCGGAGTGTATGCCAGATCATGTTCATATGTTTGTGAGTATACCACCAAAATACAGTGTGTCAGAAATAATGGGATATTTGAAAGGAAAAAGTTCTTTGATGATATTTGATAGACATGCAAATTTGAAGTACAAGTATGGAAACAGACATTTCTGGTGCAGAGGGTATTATGTCGATACAGTAGGCAAAAATGCAAAGAAAATTGAAGAATATGTAAGGAATCAGATGCAACAAGATCTGGAATATGATCAGATGTCACTGAAAGAGTACATAGACCCGTTTACGGGTGAGCCAGTAAATAAGGCATAAGCTAAAGCCCTTTAGGGCTTGCCTGTGGTAACTATGCGCATGGCGAATCTTCAATGGCTCTTTAGAGCCGGCTAGTACCACAGGCTTATAGCCGCAGAGGAAACCACCAGCTGAGCTGGTGGTCATGATTAGGTTGAGGTGAGAAAGTTGAGAGTGCAGGAAGCAATTGAAAAAGCAGACCGATTAAGACCAAACCGATTTTCGGACATGGAAAAAATTGAATGGTTATCGATACTTGATGGACAAGTTTATGATGAGGTAATTAGCAGGTATGAAGAAAATGTGGACGTTGTATTTGATGGATATGATGAAGAACATATGAATGAAGACCTATTAATACCGGATACCTATGCGAAAGTGTATGTTGATTATTTGATGGCTCAAATCGATTTTTATAATCGTGATATGGGAATGTACAATAACCAGATTGCGGTATTCAGTAATGGGTATCAGGATTTTAAGAACTGGTATATTCGAAATCATATGCCAATGCAGCCAAAAAGAACGGGGGTGTAACCTTGACAATAACACCAGCTACAGAAATGGAAACAACAAGGGATATGATATCTGCTTTTGGCGGGTACAACCATACCATGAATTGTGGGGAAAATGAATTTTATATGGAGAAGAACATGACATCCGATTATTACCCGGCACTGGCACCCAGAAGAAAGAGAAGAATGCTGTTTCGTACCGGAGAAATCTATGGAATGTATGCGAAAAACGGAATTTTGCTTGTGGAGGATGGCAACTTAGTATATACAGACAAAGAAATGAACGATTGGCAGATTATTGGTCAGCTTGCGAAAAGCACTAAAGTAATGTGTGGTATGGGGGCGTATGTGGCTATTTGGCCGGACAAAAAGATATTTAATACAAATGACAAGACGCTGAAAGATATGGAGGCATCAAAGGCAACGGCAGGAACGGTAACATTTTCCACGTGTACGCTGGATGGGGCAGATATTACCCCTATTACAAAGGCACCGTCTATCGGAGCAGCGTCACCTCAATCACCGAAGGCAGATGATTTGTGGCTGGATACATCATCGACACCGCATGTGATTAAAAAGTATACGACTACCTGGACAAAGATAACTACATGCTCTAATGGTGCCATTTACTGGATGGATACGGGGACAACACCAAATGCATTGAAGTTGTGGAGTGAATCTGAAAACCAGTGGACGGCAGTGGCTACAAGCTATACTAAAATATCAAACACCGGCATAGGAAAGCCGTTTGAAAAATATGACGTAGTGAAGATTGATGGTGTGACGGGAAGCATTGCTGATACGTTTAATCAGGATATGGCAATCTGGGATAAAAAGGATGATTTCATCATTGTAACGGCTCTGCTTACCAATAATACAACACAAACTGGAGTAATTACATTGAAACGTAGTGTTCCGGATATGGATTATGTGTGTGAAAGTGACAACCGTATATGGGGGTGTTCTTCGGAGAAACATGAAATTTACTGCTGTAAGCAGGGAGATATGACAAATTGGTATTCTTATCTGGGTACTGCGGCAGATTCATATGCGGCAACGGTCGGCAGTGATGGAGAATTTACCGGATGTACAGCATACGGCGGACAAGTTTTGTTTTTCAAAGAGGATTGTATTCATAAGGTATACGGTTCTTATCCGGCAAATTATCAGATTAATACGCAGCGATGCCGTGGTGTGCAAAAGGGATGTTCGGAAAGTCTGGTGCTTGTGAATGAAATATTGTATTACAAATCACGCGAGGATGTGTGTGCGTATGACGGAAGTACTCCGGTATCAATTAGTGCAGCATTAGGTGGAGAACGCTACGAAAAGGTAAGGGCAGGTGCACTGGGGGCAAAATACTATATGCACGGGAAAAATATACGCACGACTCGTTACGAGACACTTGTGTATGATTCGAGCAAAGGAATGTGGCACAAAGAGGATGAGACATCTTTATGCAGTATGGATAAATTCGTAAACCTGGATGGGGCTTTGCTTTATATGAATGATAGAAAAGTAATGGAGATTACATCAAGGGATTACACGACAGAGGAAGGACTGGAAACAATACTTGAGTGGAGTGCGGAAACCGGCTTGATAGGGATAAGCTATCCCAATAACAAGTATATATCAAAAATATGTTTGAGGTTGTCTTTGCCGTTAGATTCAGAATTAGATGTAGATGTAATGTATGATTCCTGTGGAGTATGGGAGGAGGCTGCACATATGGAGTCTAAATATGAACAAAGTAGGAGAGATACTCCATCTTTTGTAACAATGCGGAGTTTTGAAATACCCATATTTCCGATTCGATGTGATCATATGAGAATCCGGTTAAGAGGGAAAGGGGATGCAAGGGTTTACAGCATTTCCAAAGTTTTGGAACAGGGGGGATATTAATGGCCACGTTGCAATTTGACCCTATCCAATTAGATGGTATGGATGGAAAAAATATTCAGAAGTTGAATTCATGGATAATACGTCTGATAGATAATTTAAGTTATATCTTAAATAATCTTGAACTGGATAATATGACTTCTGAGACAGAAAAGAAATTTAGTCAAGTGCAGGAAACTGTAAAGATGGCAAAGGAAGCAAAAGAGATTGCAGACAAGTTAAAGCAACAGTTAGAGAGCGGCGGATTACGGGGAGAAAAAGGAGAGAAGGGTGATAAGGGAGAGAAGGGTGACAAAGGTGACAAAGGCGCAGATGGAGAAAAGGGAGAGAAAGGCGATGCAGGAAAAGACGGTGTGCAAGGAGAAAAGGGAGAGAAAGGTGATTGCGGACCGCAGGGTGTGCAGGGGCTGACTGGACCGGAAGGAAAAATTGGACCAGAAGGTCCACAAGGAATTCAAGGTGTGCAAGGTGAAAAGGGAATTCAGGGAGTGCGTGGACCACAGGGGACACAAGGGCTGCCTGGTCCAAAAGGGGAACAGGGAGTAAAAGGAGACAAAGGAGATACTGGAGAAACCGGGGTACAAGGATTGCAGGGGGTACCCGGAGAAACCGGACCACAAGGTTTACAAGGACCGAGAGGTGCAACTGGTGAAATCGGACCAGAGGGTCCACAAGGAATTCAAGGTCCAAAAGGAGATAAAGGAGATAAAGGCGAGAGAGGTGACAGTGGTGTAATCAATCCAATTAATGGATTCTTTTATCTGATGGGAGACGCTGACGGAAACCTATATGCGGTTACTACAGATGATGAGACACCGCCTCAATTTGAAATAGATTCTACTGGAGACATTTATTTAATATTACCGGATGAATAGATAGGAAGTGATACAATGGCAAAATTTTTGATTGGAAATTTTAAGGGGCCGCAAGGTCTTAAAGGAGAGAAAGGAGATACCGGGGCGCAAGGACCTAAAGGAGATACTGGAGCAACGGGACCGCAGGGAGAACAAGGGGAAAAGGGTGATACTGGTGCGAAGGGGGACACCGGAGCACAGGGACCACAAGGCCTTAAAGGAGATACCGGAGCAACGGGACCACAAGGACCCAAAGGAGACACCGGAGCAACGGGACCGGAAGGGCCACAAGGACCACAGGGAGAAACTGGACCACAAGGGATTCAAGGTGTTCAGGGACCAAAAGGAGATACTGGGGCGCAAGGACCAATGGGGCCGGCAGGAATAAGCACATTGCTTAATTATATTGCAACGCGTCCGGCATCTGCAGATAAATCGAGTACATCCGATAGGATGGGAGCAGTAGAAGCATTTGTTGCCAGTTCTAAGATGACAACGGGAAAGCCCGGGGGTGATGCAAAGATACTGCAAATGAATTGGGATAATACGAGTGGTTGGGATTCACAACTGGCCATGCTTAATAATGGAATATTGCAGCATAGAGCCATGTCAAGTGGAACTTGGGACACATGGAAGACGCTGCTGGATTCAAGTAATTATACAAAATACACAGCAAAATACGAAAAAGGAACATGGACTCCTAGACTGTTTAATACAGCAAGTAATGAGATTAAAACGTCAATTGCAGCGGCTACGGGAAATTATTATAGACTGGGAGACATTGTATTTATAGAGGCAATGATATTAACAACAAGTAGTTATGCTTGTCATCATATAAGCGGACTGCCATATGAACCTGACCATAGTCGTCCATCAAATGTCTATCCGATTGGAATTGTGTCGAGTGGCAATGGAACTAATTCACCATTTAATCTAATTAGCGGCAGTGGTTCATATTATGTCCAGAATGGGGCATACGCGTCCGGAAAAACATATAGCGATTGGTATGTATACGGTTGGTATAGAAAGGTTTAACGAGGAGGAATTGAAATGGAAATTAACGAAGAAAAAACGGTAGATATGTTGTCGACAGAGAGTGTGAGCATCTTAACAAGAAAGGTACTAATTGATGGAGAAGTGAAATCTCAGGTTGGAGAGAATCATAGACGAACCTATCTCAATTCCGTATCCGGAAGAGAAGAATTGTTGAAGGAGCAGACAGAAAATGTGGTAAATGCTGTGTTTGCAATATGGGGTTCGGAACCGGTGGTAGAGGAACCCATCATAGAAGAGGAGGATGAGGATTATGGCGAAAAAGAAGAGCAGTAGCAGTAAAATAACAATCACCAAAGCAACAACTGTGAAGACACCGACAATAAAGTCTTATACGCCATCGAAAGCAGTAAACGCCGCAAAGAGTACGTTGCAAAAGACGGAGAAGGCAAGGCCGGCAGCTTATACCAGTAAGTATGGAACACAGATAACCGGATTGGCGGATGCGATTGCAAATCGCAAAGGTTTTTCCTATGACTATACAAAGGATGCTTTGTATCAGAATTATAAGGACCAGTATCAGAGGCAGGCACAGTTAGGGATGCAGAATGCAACGGCGCAGGCGGCCGCGTTGTCCGGAGGATATGGAAACTCTTATGCGGCTACGGCCGGCAACCTTGCGTATCAGGAAAACATGTCAGCCTTGAATAATATAATTCCTAGTTTGTACGAGGCAGCGTACAACCGTTATCAGACGGATTTGGATAATCAGAGATCCGACTTGTCCATGTATCAGGGACTTGACGAAAGTGATTATGCGAAGTATCGGGACAAGGTTGGCGATTGGCAGGATGACAGAAACTATTATGCGAATCGATATGATGCGGCATATAATAACGATTTTAACAACTATACTGCGAATGTATGTAATCAGCAGTGGAAGTATGAACAGCAAAATGGCAACAGCCAGTGGAGACAGCAGCAGAACGCATCCAATTACTGGCAGAATAAGGATTACCAGTTATCAAAAAAAGCTAAGGCCGCTGCTGCATCCGCTAGTAAACGAAGTGCGTCGGGCAAAGGGGCATCTTCAACCGGTGGGATTAAGATTCCAACGGATATTAAGTCGAAGGTTAAGGAATTGGCTAAGAACAATGACACGCAGGGTATCGCAGAATATTTGAACAATATGGAAAAGAGTGGCGTGTTATCTGCTGATCAAAGCAATTATGTATGGAGTGTTTTATTGGGATATACAGCAAAAGATTTACCGACATATATAACCTCTGATGGAACTACTACGAGAGGGTTAAGCAAATATCCAACCTATGACAGTGCAGTGGCGGCCGGAGCAGATGCGAAGACTACATTATCCTATGTTGATTTTATGCGAAATCTGCCTAGCAGCAGGGAGTTACAGACAGTAGGCTCTTACAATGACTATTTGGAAAAACAGGTGAATAAAAACAAAAAGAAACAGTCCTCAAAGAAAAGCAAAAAGAAAAAGTAAGGAGAATATATATTATGGCAAATAAGAAAAAAAAACAGAATACTCATGCATCCGGTTCCGGAAGTATTATTTCAAATTATTTTGAGAGCCAGGACAAGTTGTATGAAAGAGATATGCAGGGACAAAAAATAGCCAGTGAGACCAGAGCAAAGGCTGATTCTTATTATGGTGAGGATAAAAAGTATTCGGATACCGACTATACGAATCAGTCAGAATCCCGCTATCGTCGATTGGCAGAGAAAGCAGTAGAAATTAAAGAAAGAACGCAAAAGAACAGCGAAAAGTATAAGAGAACCAATACGCTGATTCGCAATGCAGCAAAGGCAGAAAATAATATGCTGTCGGAAATTCCGAGACGGGAACAAAGGGAAAAACAGGAACAGCAGAGAAGAAAGCAGAGAGAACAGCAGAGCACAAATGGAAGTAATGTTCGCAATAATAATGCGGAAAAGACAAACCAGTTATTTCGGACTTCATCTGGTAATACATACAGAAATCCATCACAAATGAACTATGATGAAATTCAAACTGCGCTTGCAAATGCGAAGAAAAATAAAGACTTGTTTAAGTCAAAAATCGCGGATAGTGGTTTGTTTAAACGGGGATTTTCGGGAGAATGGGAAAAAGTTCAGCCAAAAGATTTTGAGGAAAAGTTAGGGAAAAAAGGTGTATCGTGGGAAGATTACAAGGAATACACCAGTTTGTGGAATAAGTACCAGGATAATGTCGAGTATATGTCAGAACTGGAAAGTAATAAGCCACGAGTAGAACTGGAGCATGAATATGACAAGCTGGGGGATGCCGATAAGCAGTTAGTAAAAAAGGCAGCAGATTACGTGTGGGTAGAGAAAAGAAAATACAGTGCAGATAAAAACCATTTAGTAAACAATTTAGTGCCGACGATACAGGGCAAACTGGAAGCAAGTATCATTCCGGGGTTTTTGTCACAAGCATATGAAAAATTTCCTAGGTTAAAGGAATTAAAAGAAAAAGGAATTGATGTAGATTACATTATCGATAGCGAGAACATTAACACTGATAATAAAGAACAGGAGGTATGGGATGAAGGTATAAAAAAAATAGCAGACGAACATCCGGTAGTATCCAGTGCGTTAAGTGTGGGGTCAAACTTGCTTTCACCGTTGGAACTTGCAGAGGATGTAAATCATGCGGTTAAAAACCTATCATCAGATAAGTCTTATCCCATTAATCATGCCAGCCACCCATACAGTTCTTATACGAACAATGTAAGACAGACAGTATCCGAAGGTATTGATAATGATATTGGTAAGTTTGTCTATAACGCCGGAATGTCCACGGTTGATTCTGCTGCGGATATTCTTGTGACGAAAGGATTTAAGGGAACCAAGTTAGCAGGTGGGGCAGCTAGTGCGTTGATGGGAGCAAATGCCGCAAATCAATCGTACATGGACACCTATGAGAGAACAGGAAGTGCCGGACAGTCTTTGATTACCGGATTGGGAGCCGGTTTGGCAGAGTGGGCAAGCGAAAAGTTTTCACTGGATAGTTTTGAAGCGTTAAAAACAACAAATCCAAAACAGTTTCGTGATTTTGCAAAGAACCTTGTAAAGCAGGGGGCGGTAGAAGGGTCAGAAGAGGCTGCTTCGGACTTTGCAAATGCATTTGTCGACCGTGCAGTTAATGGAAGTAAAAGTGAGTATAATGAAAATGTTAAAAATTATATCCAACAGGGAATGTCAAAGGATGAGGCAAAGAAAAATGCACGGAAAGACTTCTGGATACAGGTGGGCGAAGACACGGCAGCAGGGGCTTTTTCAGGTGGTCTTTTTGGTACCTATGCGAATGTGTACTCGAAAGTACAGTATCAGTCATTAGTGAAAAAGAATGGGACATCAATTGCAGAGGGAAACGAAGGAGCAGATTTACTTACATATGCTGCAGAAAAGGGTATGGATACCTATGAGAAAGCAAAAGATGATACGGAAAAGTATGGTAAAATTTCAGTAGACATCATGGAAAATGTAGAAAACAATTTTACGGAAGCGAGAACCAGTGGAGAACTTGCAAGGGCGTATGAAGATGCCATTCGTGGTGTGCCGGATAGTCTGGGAGTAGAAATCGACCAGATGGCACGTGAGAAAGCACAGGAGTTAGCTAAAAAGAGTAAATATGCAAAATTCGAATCCGAGCGGCAGGCATTGTATGACATTATGGATGCCTCTGTTTCTAATGCGATGAAAAGAACGGTATCTCTTAATCAAAAAAGAGAGGTGGTGCAGAATGAATCCGTGTCAGAGCAGGAGGAAGATGCTATTGCTAATATGGATGCTACATCCGATAGTGTGAATCTTGATGAGGAAATGGAACGGAATCAACGACCGGTTGAGGTACAAGAACTACAGCCGCAAAAGGCAAAGCAGAATGTTACGAGTGACCTTGAAGTCGAAAAAAGAAATGTTGCACCGTCAGAAAATGTTACGAATGCCAATTTTAGAAAGACAGAGAATGCAGCATTTACGGCATCCGATGAACAGGTCAAGGTGAAAGGATTCCGGGAAATTGGAAAAGAATCGGCTATAGTAGAGACTACGGATGGCGAGGTAGTAAACCTTGCGGACTTGTCTTTTCAGGATGAAGGGACACAGGATTTGTTTAACATTGCATCAAAGATGGATAATGCGGCTGCGGCAACGGCACTTGTGGATTATTACAATGGTAAGGATAATGCCGGTGTTTATGCAAATAATTTTCGTATGGCATATCGCATGGGAAGATTGGGAAGTATCAGTTTTGATAAAATGATGCAGGCGTCTAAGTCATTTCGTATAATGAGTGACAAGGGAGCAATGCGTCTTGCGTATGAATTAGGAAAGGCACATGGAGAAAACGCAAGGGCAGCAGAGGCAGAAAACAAAGTTGCGCCGGCGCAAAAAAAAGGAAAAGGTGAATATGAAGATTACCGCTATGCTTCGGAGGATAAGGATAGCTTTGTTCGCGTGAAAAAAGAATTGGCAAAGAAAACCGGATTGGATGTATTGGATTTGAATACCCTCACAGATAAAGATGCAGATACGGTAAATGGTTTATTGAATATGGATAGAGGACAGATGGCATTTGCGGAAGATGCAGAAAATAAATTTGGTGTAGTGATACATGAATCTTTGGAATTTGCATCGGTAATGTCGGAAAAAGAGTATCAGAAATTAATGGGAGTGATGCTTAATTACCTAGTAGAGAAACATGGAGCAGAGGATATCCATGCCTTAATTGAATCTTATCAAAGAGCCTATGAGCAGGTGGAAGGTGAAAAAAGTTATGAGGATGCTGCAGGAGAGTTAATCAACGATGCTGTCAGTGGTGTGTTTTATGATGAAGCCGGGGCAAAAAACTTTATTGACTGGGTAATGAAAGATGCGAAGCTGGATGTGAATGCAAAGAAAAATGTATTTCAGAAAATCGCAGATTTGGTAAAGCATGTATTTGAAAAGATAAAAAGCTATATTGATGATACTCCTATGACAAAAGCGGCCAGACTGGCAGCAGAACTCAACGTGGAACAGAAGGAAAAGATTCAGCAGATGTTCATGGATGCCGTGGATAAAGCGGGGGAGAACTACAAGAAATTGGATAGTAATAATAAGGGTGAAGAAAAAGAGAAAAGAGGGAAGTATTCGGTCAAGGTAATTCCGGATACAATACAAGATGATATTAAAACGAACCTAAAAGATGTTGCAAATATGCCGACGGTGAGTAATGTGAAAGTAGATAATGAAGGTCATAATCTATCAAAGGAGCAGCAGGGGTTTTTCAAAGATAGTAAGATAACGGATGAAAAAGGCAACTTGAAAGTAATGTATCATGGTACCGGAAGAGCGGACCGTGTAGGATATTATTTTGACCCTAATAGGGCAACATCTGGTCCAATGGCCTATTTTACGGATAACCAGGAAATTGCAGAAAATTATTCAAAAGATAAGAAAGATACATCGCTTGATTATGACGAAAGATATAACGATTATCATACACAGTTTCGTGTAAAACATAACGGAGAAGATATATCTGTTGGTGAACTTTGGAATACATTATCTGCAAAGGAAAAGAAAGAATTGGGAGAGAAGGCAGGACATATTTGTTTTGATGATGATTACGAAACAATTATTTATAATCCGGATGTGGATTATGGAAATGGTAATTTTGATTCGTATCTGCTCCGGGAAAACAATGGAAATGTCTTAGAAGCATTAGTGCAGGCGTGGCTTGACGATGGTGAACTATACGACAGGGAGGACGATTTTCGACAAGTGTTAAAAATGGTCGGAATTGATAATGTAGAATATTACAATCCAGATTATCGGGATGAAAAGGTTTACGAAGTGTACTTGAATGTGACAAAACCATTTGATACAACGGATATATCTACAGATATGTTTGAACAAATAAAAGATGCTGCAGAAAATGCACAAGTTACTGTTGGAAATGAAGCGGATATGTGGGATAAGAATAATGTTGTTCCGGAGGAGTTTGTAAGTCGCTTGCAAAATGATATAAAAAATGGGACAACATATTCATGGACCAGTATTCCTGATTTTGTAACAGATGTATTAAAGAAAAACGGATATGATGGTATCATTGATAAAGGTGGAAAACAAGGTGGAACTATACATCAGGTAGTAATTCCGTTTTACAGTGAACAGATTAAACAGATAACGAATGAAAATCCAACAAAGGAAAACAAGGACATTCGCTACTCTATTAGTGTTGACCTAGATAAGCAGATAGATGATGTGCTAAATGATACCGTACCAAAAGATTACACGCATGTTTATCTGGGAGAAACAACAAAAGCGTTGAAGGAACTAGGCTGGAATGATCTTCCAATGCTTATGACGAACCAACATGTGTATTCGACAATAAAAACGCAAGAAGAGGCAAAAAAAGAAAATCGTTTTAAACCAAAAACAAATTATCATGGTTTGGGAAAAGGATTATTTACAAAACTACAGAAGCAATTAGAAACACCAGCAATGATTATAAAATCAAATACAAATGAAAATAATGCGGATGTAATTTTGGTAACAAATGTAAAGGACAATCAGGGAAATGTTGTTATTGCAGCAATTAAACCCAATGGTAGTGGACGTGTTAAAGGTGAACATACGATTGCTAATGTTATGCTCAGTTTGTATGGGAAGAAATCAATACAGAATTATGTTGAAAGTGCTCGTAAAGAAAACCGGATAATAAAAGTAAATCCTGATGAAGCAGTGTGGCCCATGGGCCAATCCCATGGGGGCTTACTTCATCAGGATTATAGTAACAATCTAGCACGATACAAAGAGATTGTCAAGAACATTATATCCGGTGAAGGCGAAAAATATTCCCTTCATGTATCAGAGCGTGCAGAAAAACTGCGTCATTCATTGGCAGAAACTATGACAACAGAGGAAAGTTTGGTAGAAGAAAATGAGCAATTAAAGAAAGTTGTGGAGATGCTTCAGAGTGAATTTAAGCCGGGAAAGAAAACCATTCCGGAACCGGCACGTGTAGAGGCAGTATGCAAAAAAATATTGAAAAAATATCATTCGTCCTTTGATGCAGAAACATTTCGGGATAACCTGACAAAACTGTATGCTTATATGAATGAAGAGGGTGCGGATTATAAAGAGGCATTAAAGATTACTTCTGAGATTGCACGAGGTGTCCTTGAAAAAAGCACAGCAAAAGATATGACATTGTATAACGAGTACAAAGATTTACGAGAGTATTTCCGTAAAACAAAACTTGCGTTGTCGGAAGCCCAGAAAAGTGAAGTAAATTACATGTATGGAAGTATGGGAGAGTTTCGCAAGAGTAATTTCGGACGGCTTAGAATTGTTTCGGAGGGGACGACTCTTGATCAGGTTTGGGGAGAGTTAAGCGAGAAGTATCCGGAGTTATTTAAGGCGGATACCAATGACGGTGATATGATAGCAGAGGTAATGACTGTATTAGATGGATTGCGGCCAACATATCGTAATGCATACGGAGAGGATATTGAGCAGGCATCTTATGACCTTGCCTTAAATATTTACAAGGAAATGAGTATGATACCACAGAGACAAACGTTTAAGGATAAGGCAGATGCCGCCGTAGAGCGTGAGTGGAAGGAAGCAAACCGAGTGTATCTTACCATGCTCCAGGATTATCGCAAGGAATGTGAAAAGCAATTCCTTGAAGGATTAAAGGTGAGTATGAATGACCAGATAAAAAACAAGAATCAGAGAATCCGTGAGGCGTATGCTAAGATACATGATTATGCAAATGTGATTGAGACGACACAGAATGGAGAATTGATTCGTAAGTATCAGCATGAGATTGAAAAGCAAAAAAGGTACATCGAGAGATTAAAAAAAGGACAGGATAAAAAGATTGCGGAAATGAAGATTGAGAATCGTCAGTACCGTAAGAATTTATCTGAGCAGAAAAAACAGACAGAAGCAAAGAATAAGATTCGACGGTTACATAAACAGATGCGTCAGATGCTGATGAAACCAAAAGAGGGGATGTATGTGCCACAAGATTTGGTTCGGTCTGTAATTGATGTGTGCGAGGCTGTCAATTTGGGTGCGAAAGAAGGAACTCAATTATATAATGCGTTAGATGATGCAAGGCAGTATTTTGAGAAAATGAAAAATGATCCGGATTACAATTTTGCATCGGAATATGATGAGGATATTGACTACGAATTACAGCGTATTGCAAATAGGTTTAAGAATAATGGAAACAGCATTTATGATTTATCATCCGCGGATTTGGATGAAGTATATGATGCGATGAAAATGGTGTATAAAACGATTCGAAGGGCAACTGAGCTGATTCGCAAAGAAGGGGAAACAAATGCCAGAAAGGCAGCAGAACGAGTCATTCATGAGGTGCGTTCGGCAAAAGGTGTAAGTTCATTTATGAGTACGCATAAAGTCATAAGAAAACTGCCTGAGTATGCATTGAAATCTCTAAATTCCTATCGTGCATTTCGCCGGATTACCGGATACGCGGATGGAGAGTTTATGCAGGAATGGAAAGAATTAAATGAAGGACAGCGTAAAATGCTGAAAATCCAGCAAGATGGTGAAGCTATTCTTGCGGATGTGATGGAGGACGAAAATGTCGTAAAATTGATGAAAACTTTTGATAAGAAGCAGGGGATGGTTGACACCGGTCTTGTTTATGAGGATGGCAAGAAGGTACAAGTGACGAAAGGAATGCGTATGGCTCTTGTCATGCATGGTATGAATAAGGACAATTTGCGACATATGGTTTATGGTGGTGTCACTATGCCAAATATGGAATTATATTTGAAGGGGGATAAAAAAGGGGCTTATGATAAAACAAAATTAGCAAAAGGGGTAACCGCTGCAAAAATTCAGGCGATGGAAGATGCCATGTCCCCGGAAGAGAAAAAGGTTCTTCAAGCTTTTAAAAAGTTGTTCCACGAGTACACCGGTAGTGTGATTAATGAAACCTCAATGGAGTTGTACGGATTTAAAAAAGCAAATGAGAAGAATTATTATCCGATTTCTGTTGATAAGAACTATGTAACTACGGATATTACTAGTTTGAAAATGGATAAAACTTTAGAGGGAGCCGGATTTTTGAAGGAGCGTGTACAATCTGTTAAGCCATTGGTAATGGAGAGTATAATTGACACAGCGCAGCGTTCTTTGAAAATGACATCGGAATTTGGTGGTCTTGCGATTCCAATTCGTAACTTTAATAAAGTTTATAATGGAGCTACGTGGAAAGTTACTGATGCGGATAGTGCCGATGTATCTGCGAAATCTGTAATGGTACAAGATGATACTGTTCATAAGGCAATGCAGGATGTATGGGGAAGAATGGCAACGAAGTATATTGATAATCTACTCGCTGATTTGCAGAATGCAAGGGCGGGAGAATCGACTGTCTTTGATATGCTTCGGGGAAATTTTGCTGGAGCAGTTCTGACCGGAAACTGGTCGGTTATTATGAAACAGGCGGCATCTTATCCGACTGCGGTTGCTACTTTGGGATGGGAACCGGTTATGAAAGCACTTGCCAGAGGTGGTAAACATGGACTTCCTATCAGTAGCGCAGACAGAGAATTGATTGCAAAATATACACCACTTTTATGGTATCGAAACAAAGGAAATTCCACGCAGGAAATGGCGGATATTGATACTTTGAATAGTCTTACAAATCGCATGCCGGTGGTAAGAGAAGTAAAGAATATGATACAGAAAGTTGATGTGGCGACAGTTGGACGGCTTTGGTATGCGTCACAATACTATGTAGATGCAAATTATATGGCATTGAAAAAGGGGACTGATGCATATTATCGACAGGTGGCGGAAGTTTTTAATCGATGCGTGGAAGATACACAGCCGAATTATACAGTAATGCAGAGACCGGATTATTTGCGCGATCCTAGTAAAATTAAAAAAGTAATGTTTATGTTTATGACACAGCGTATGCAGAATGGTGGTATCTTATATGACGCGGCATGTAATCTGTATGCAAAAAACAAAACCGGAACAAAGGAGCAAAAGGCACAGGCAAGAAAGGAATTTGCATGGGCTGTATCCAGTCAGTTGGTATCGGCAGCAGTGCTTTCTACAATGACGTTTTTGGCAAGAGGTCTTTTGCACAAGATAAAACCGTATTTGGACGATGAGAACGAACTCACTGCCGAGAGCTTTGCATCAGAGTGGACCAATGGTGTACTGGGGTCACTTTCAGGAAGTTTTATAGCTGGAAACGAATTGTATAATCTTATATATTCTGCAATTACGAAAGAACGGTATTATGGAATTGAGGTGTCCCTTTTTAGTGAAATTTCTTCGCTGTTTGAATCTATTGTGAAAATGGGGAATGGTGCAATTGATTCGTTTAGTGATTCTGATGAGGAAGCAGAAAAAGGAATTGACGAGATAAAAGGAGCCTTTTTTGATGCGGCTGGTACCGTGGCAAAAATGTGCGGTGTACCGGTAGACAATGTGCAAAATGTAGCCGTTGGAATTTGGAAGAATGTTGAGGATGTGACATCCGGGGATGGTTTGTTTTCATTTTCCACAGATAAAGAAGAACCGAAAGCAAGTGTGTATGGAAAGAAAATTTACTATGCGCTTATGGACGGAGATAAGAAGACAGCCGAGGAATATCGGGAGAAGATGAAGAAAAGTGGGGAGAAAGGTGAAGGTGATGTGGAAACAGCGGTAAAAGACCAGTTGGCAAGTCGAAATGATTTAGTAAAGCAAGCGGCACAGTATCGTCTTGACAAAAATCATGATGGCTATATGGAATGTTACAACAAACTTATAAAAATGGGATTTAATCATTATGAAGTTGTAGCTGCAACTAATAGTGTATTAAATAAGATGCAGGACAAAACGGAATCCAGTGCAAAGGATGCACATGATTATCTTTCTTTTTACAAGAGCGAGGATTTGGTTGCTGCCATTGAGGAGGGAAAAGGTTACGAAGAAATATTACAACAGATGTACGAGGAAGCAATGACAAAAATTGAAAGGGAGGATGAAAAGCATGAACTTAGTGCCAGTAAGAAAGAGAAGAAAGCATTTGCGTCCATTCGTTCGAAATTATCTTCTGAGTATAAAGACAGGTTTCAGAGTGCTAAAAATACTCATGAGAAACAACCCATTATGCAGAAACTGTATAAACTTAAAATAAAAGGTAAATGCATCTATACAAGCGATACGTTTAAAAAATGGAATGAGGAATAGGTGGTTCGCATGGGAACTAGGGGGTAAAACTTCTAGTTCCTTTGCTATACTGAGAAAAAAACAAAGGGGGACTTATAGAATGAAACAGATGATTTGTACGATTTGCGGGCTGGTTGGAAGTACCGTGGCGTCTTTTTTTGGAGGATGGACTTCCGGAATGACAACGCTTCTTATCTTTATGTGCATAGATTATGTTACCGGTCTTATGGTTGCTGGAATTTTTAAAAAGAGCAAAAAAACAGAGAGTGGTGCGCTGGAATCTCATGCTGGATGGAAAGGATTATGCCGGAAAGGTGTTACCCTGCTTATTGTATTGGTGGCTTGTCGGTTGGATATGACAATTGGAACTACATTTATAAAAGATGCTACTGTGATTGGTTTTATTGTTAATGAGACGATTAGTCTGATCGAAAACGCTGGTCTGATGGGAATTCCCATTCCAAAAGCAATTGAAAAGGGGATTGATGTGTTGAAGAATAAAGAGGAGGTTGATGAGTAATGGAATTTAAGAAAGCATATGAGGCACTTAAACAGGGAGCATTGATAAAGTGTCCGGAATGGAGAGGATATTGGAAATGGGAAGATAATTCCATTAAGATGCATTGTAAAGATGGGAAAACTCTTGATATTCGGGAGACAAAAAATGTTGGATATACTCTTGATTTTATTCTTCGTGATGATTGGGAGATTGTTGACGAGGCAGGTGTAAAGGATTTAGATGTTCAAACATTTACATTTGGTGAAGCAATTCGAAGATTAAAAATTGGACAGAAAGTTGCCCGTAAGGGATGGAATGGTAAAAAACAATATATTCAGCTTGCAACAGGTATTTCATATGTGTCAACAGGTGGAGAAATTGTAAATTGCGAGCATGATGCAATTGGTAACAAGGCAATTGCATTTGTTGGTACTTCCGGTGTTCAAATGGGATGGCTTGCATCGCAGGCAGATATGCTTGCTGAGGACTGGATTGCAGCAGATAAGGAAGGTGAAACAAATGGAAATTAAAAAAAGAAGAGCAAAATCAATCAGTTATGGGAGCAAAAGGAGTTTAAAGGACATAAAGTACATTGTCATACATTTTACCGGTAACAAAGGAGATACGGCGAAGAACAATGCTGATTTCTACGCTACTGGCAACACGCGAGAAGCGGGTGCGCATTTCTTTGTGGATAAAAAATCTGAGATTTGGGAGTCCGTGCCAATGGAATATACTGCTTGGGCAGTTGGCCACTTCTATACCCGTGAGAAGGGGGCTGCATCGTATTATAAAAAGTGTACGAATGATAACAGTGTGTCCATCGAATTATGTGATTGCAAAAAAGGTGTAAGCTGGGAACAGATGCTTGCGGTACGACAATTAGTACAGTATATTCAGAAACGTTGCCCGAATGCAAAGACTATCATCAGACATTGGGACGTCAACGGCAAAGCGTGTCCAGAGCCGATGATCGGTAAAGGCAACTTGAAATGGAAGCATCTTTACAACAAGATTATGTATAATTATCAGTACAGAGCCAAAGTAACAAAGGCAGCAGCCATCCGCTCATCCAAGGGATTAAAACCTACTAATAAAATTGGCAGCATAAATCCGGGAGAGGTTGTTAAGATTTCTAAGGTGGTTGGTGCATGGGGGCGTTTGTTGAACAAAAAGAATGACAAATGGCAATGGATTAGTTTGAAAAAGGTGAAAGAAATTTAAAAGCCTGAAATCCTTTACTTTCAGTGAATTCTATGTTATTTTAAGGACAATCTAAAGTGAAAAAATCTTTTATAACTCTCAGCACTACGGTCCACCCAGCTGACTGATTATTACTTTTGCCAATTTTGCATTCGGCGTTTTGATATTGACCGGGTATTCCAGTCGTCGTTCATACGTCCACATCAGCTGCACCCCCCTTCCCATGGCCACGGTTCATCGGTCCAGGTCCAGCCATCGTTTGTATCAATACCGGTTAAAAATAACGGTCCGCAGTGTTTTTCGTAATCGCAGACGGCTTCTTTGTACATCTGCTGGTAACGGTTGAAATAATCCATTGCCTTGCCATCGCAAGGATGAGTATCCAAATACATACCGGCGTCAATCATGCAGAATCCGGCCTCACGTACAGCGGTCATTTTCTGATGCTTTGAATGTCTGTTTTGATTCATCAATAAACACCTCGCCTTCCACAGGAGTTGTTTTGCATATAGGGCTGTCGGTTATGGCAGCCACAAGAACCGGAATGGGAGTGGTTTTGACTGCGGTCTGCCTGGCAGGCAGCCTGTGCACCAACAAACGGAAAAACTAAATCTTCGAAAATGGTGCCGTGTCTTAAGGCACATTCGCCCTCCATGACATTTTCAAAAGTCTGCCATGGGACATATGCCATTGCTAATGGTTTCTTTGAAAGATTCATAGAAACTCCTTTTTTGTTTTTACTATATATTATGTAGAAAAATGTCGAATGTGAAAAAAATAAAATTTATTGAGAAAAAGTATTGACAAGCAAAGATAAATGATATATAGTAATAACAGTAACAGTTACTATTATCAAAAAGGAGCGTGAGATATGGCTGGACTCAAGTATAGCAGGCAGCGGGAAGCTGTGTTAGTCTATCTGCGTTCAACAAAGTCTCATCCGACTGCGGAGCAGGTATATCAGAAAATCAGAGAAGAATTTCCTAAGATAAGTTTAGGAACAGTATACCGAAATTTAAACTTATTAGCAGACTGTGGTGAGATTTTGCGATTGAACTGTGGTGACGGGGTAGAGCATTTTGATGCAACGACCACCCCACACAATCATTTTATTTGTCGTCGTTGCAGACAGGTAATCGATTTGGAAGCCGACTGGGATTTTGAATTGGATACCAAGATGGATGACGAGTTTCCCGGAAAAATAGAAGGACATGAAATCTATTTTTACGGCATCTGTAAAAAATGTTTATAAATCACAAAAGTGGTTAAACTAATTTATCAAAAGGAGAGTGTATTAGTATGAAGAAATTTGTATGCAGCGTATGTGGATATGTTCACGAAGGAGACAGTGCACCAGAGCAGTGCCCGGTTTGCAAGGCACCGGCAGAAAAATTCAAAGAGCAGACTGGCGAAAGAGAATGGGCAGCAGAACATGTAGTAGGAGTTGCTAAGGGTGTCAGCGAAGACATCGTAGCTGACCTTCGCGCGAATTTTGAAGGAGAATGTTCAGAAGTAGGAATGTATCTTGCTATGGCAAGAGTAGCACACCGTGAAGGCTATCCCGAAGTAGGCCTTTACTATGAAAAAGCAGCTTGGGAAGAAGCAGAGCATGCTGCAAAATTTGCAGAACTTCTTGGTGAAGTAGTAACTGATTCCACAAAGAAAAACCTGCAGATGCGTGTTGACGCTGAAAATGGTGCAACAGCGGGTAAATTCGACCTTGCAAAACGTGCCAAAGCAGCAGACTTAGACGCTATCCATGACACTGTTCATGAGATGGCAAGAGACGAGGCAAGACACGGCAAGGCATTCGCTGGTCTGCTTAAGAGATACTTCGGTTAATATATGAATTTATTGGCAGGTAAAGATTACGGAATACTGTCTATACTATCAAAGAAAGGAGTTTCCAATGGCTGGATTAAAATATAGCCGTCAGAGAGAATCTATCAAAGAGTTTCTCATGACCCGCAGGGATCATCCGACAGCAGATGTTGTCTATGACAATATGAAGATTATTTATCCCAATATCAGTCTGGGAACTGTTTACCGCAATCTTTCCCTGTTAT
>ENA-OPCV01001067-OPCV01001067.1-human-gut-metagenome-genome-assembly--contig:-NODE-1067-length-22182-cov-3.852262_pt1 | contig 22182 bp, 20 predicted proteins | sample MGYA00241257_ERZ501494 | MGnify/ENA primary metagenome ERZ501494 (study PRJEB25962, sample SAMEA2042618) | human gut metagenome | biome: human gut; feature: human-associated habitat; material: faeces...
TTCTATTGCAGATGCAGCCATGTATGCAAATAAAAAACAATTAAAAGGCGAAGATACGATTCGCTAGTAATTAAAGTAGCAGAAGATAAATACCTTAAATGTTAGATATGGGAGAATTGAATGACCACGCCACTGGGAGATATAGAAATATGCATAGATGGAAAAATCCAAAACACAATCCATTTAACACCACTGCAACCGGAAGATCCCTCCAGCTTACATTCTGATTTTCCAGAACATCTGCGGAAAGTGTTCCCGAGATGATCGGTATCAGGTTATTATTCAGATAATGCAGACATACCGGCACCCAGATATTCTGCGTTTTCATATAGGCATACGCAAAAAAAATTCCAAGCGAAATACAGGTGATCTGCTGTACGAAAATCATCTGTATTCCTGATGTCTGTGTATAATAAAACAGATCATCTGGGATATGCCACAATCCCCATACAACACCAAGTACGATCACGCCCGCTGCCGGATACATCATCTATGCTGTCGGAAATACCGTAAGGTCATAACCCTTTGTACTGCCATACCACATCAGAATTCCCATCAGATAGGTCAGTCCGTAAGCCATCAGCACATAAATAATCAGCCTCGTTTTTGTTATTTCTTTTTGTTCCATTTTCAAACTCCTCCCATTAAATCATGAATGATACTTGTTTATTAATCCAATTCGATTGAATCCGATATATAATAGTGAAACTTATTTTTTCTGCAATACTGTTTAATTTTTCTGATCAGTTTTTTATCTTTCGTGTATTCTAAAAGATAGACTTCCATTCTATCTTTTTTACATTTTTGAACATAATCGGAAAAATATTTGCGTACATCTTTTGGCTGTTTTCCAAACGTGCTCGTTTCAAACCGAATACTGCTCCACACAGATTCCTGATTAACGGCAGTCATGATATCTTTCGCCGATCCGTATTTTTTTCTGTACTTTGTCACAAAAACATCTCCGCCATTGATCATGACACCTTTTCCAAAACGTTTGATATTTTTCAGTATTTTGGCCAGTCCTTTAAAATTTTTCTTTGTCTTTGCATAATCGTAGACATCGCAGTTGTCAATAAAGAAACCATCCACCCCTTTTTTCAGCAGCTTCTTCGACAGTTTTCCCATAAACTTCTGCCAGTCCTTATTCGGAACATCTACCCACTTTTCTTCTTCCCAGTTCTCATAATTTCCGATTGTAAGATATTCATATTTCTTATAATAATAGCGAAAATTCTCGATGGAACCGACATTTAAGTAGGTATATACTTTTACGCCTTTTTTGTGCAGGGTACGGATATCTTTTGCAGAAAAATACTGTGCATCAATGACCACCAGCCTATAACCGTATAACTTTTTTATCTGAGACGAATCAATGCTTAAAAATACGCCATATTCTTTTTTCTCTTTTTGGTTCTTTGCGTCTACCGCACATGGTCCTGCCAGTATGCCAAGAAATAAACTGAACATCCATGTTAAAATCAAAATCTTTTTCCAAAAATATTTCAATTTTTTACTCACTCCTGTTCTCCCCATGACTTCATCTTCTGCCTCTTTTCAAATCATAAAATAGTTGAGCTATTCTGCAAGCATGCAAGCCTATTAACCAACAGTTTACCATTCTTTTCCCAAAAATGCATTATTAAAAAAGTTTTTATATAAAAAAAACGCAACCCCTGATTTCTCAAGGATTGCGGAATACAATCTAAAACATAAAATTTTAAATTATAAATTACTCGATGATTGTAGCAACTCTTCCTGAATGTATTTATGTTTCCATGCACTACCATGCATTATCACACAAATCAGCTTTTTTCAGGCTTTCTTAATATGCACAATGCAGTACCCATATGCATTATCAAGTGCGTATTTGTTGCAAATCTGTTGCAAAAGTACAAATTTGTTGCAAATATATGTGCGTCCATTTCTTGGGACTCTTTCCTAGAAAATCCTTAAGTTTTTTGATAGATTTTCCATTGCCTCTTTTTTCTTCGTCTCTGTCACTTCGGCATAAATATCCATTGTAGTATTTATATCCGCATGCCCCATGACAGTTTGAATCACTTTAACGTTTGTTTCGTTTTCACAAAATCTGGTACAAAAAGTATGTCTAAAGGTGTGACATGAGAAAAAAGGTAACATAATCGGTTCTCTATGCTCTTTTTTCGCCCTAACCTCTTCTTCAGCATTATGATTATTAACAATGCGTCGAATCGAATGGTCAATCGCTGAATGTTTATATAAAGAACCTGCTTTATTGATAAAGATGAAATCCGTCATGCCATCTACCACTAATGGACTAATTCCATTCTTTTTCCGCTCATCGTACAACTCCTTCAACACTTCATACACAGCATCCAACATTGGAATTTTTCGTATCCCAGCTTTCGTCTTTGGTGGACCTGCTTTAAACTCTAATGTATATGGTGCTTTCTTTCCTCTCCGGAAATATGTCATACTATGATTGATATCAATCACATGATTTTCCATATCAACATCTTGCCACCGAAGCCCGCAAATTTCACCTATGCGGCACCCGGTTCCAAGCAAAACAGTAAAAAGAGGACGCCAATAATCATATAGCGGATGTCCGGTCACATAATCCAAGAGTTCTCGCTGTTGCTCAAGTGTCAGTGCGCGCTGCACTTTCATCTTACGTCCCTGCCTCTTTCTTACTTCTGAAAGAACCCCATCACTAGGATTTTTTCTGATAATGTCATCACGTACCGCCATATCAAAAGCCGGATGCAACACACAGTGCAAACTTTCGACACTTTTAACCTTTATACCTTTATCAATTAGAGAAAGATAAAAGTTTAGTACATCCGAATATCGAAGTTCCGTAACTTTTCTTTTTCCGAAACCATCACTACAAAAATGATCATATGTGTAACGATAATTTGCGTAAGTCGAGGAGGCAAGATTATTCTTAGTCGCCATATACCGGTCAACCAAAAAATCCAAATCTGCTTTTCCTGCCACATAAGAATCAATACCATCCAACTGGTCTCGTTTCAATTCATCTTCCTTTTCACGAAGTTCCATCAATGTGTTTGCATAAATGTAACATCGCTTGCCAACTGGATTTGTGTATGTATACACATATCGTCCATCTTGCGACCGCTGGACTTCTCCTTTGCGCAGCGCTCTGCCTTTATTATCTTTTCTTGCTTTTGCCATACATTCTCCTTTCCATTATCTAGAAAAGAGATTTTGTACCTGTACTAATTTCCCTTGAAAAATTGTTCAAGAGCACACTGTACAACTTTTGTAATGGATAGCTTATGCGAAGTTGCATATTGCATTAAGATTTCATATTCCTGATCAGACAAACGAACACCGATTGATTTCTTTTTCGTTATTTTCTGCTTAGGACGTCCCATCTTCGCCATCTGCTCACCTCACATTGTTTACTATCTTCAGTATACTTTTTGTTAAACAATTTGTCAAGACTTTTCGTCAAACAAAATCTCATGTATGTTTTCTAAATTCTAAATGTCTCCAAGTACATTTCAAACAGTTCGCAATTTACAAGTGCCATTTTCCCAACTTTATAAATAGCTCCCGCATCTTTTGCCATATCCTGAAATTTGCGCATACTCATACTATACATTTCAGCTCCTTCTTTATATCTGACAAACTTTTTTTGCCCATCTTTCTTCATTATTGCAGCTTTTCCTTTCTTGTCTCAGTACTCTTTTACTTTCTGAAATGTATGCATCCAAAATTGTTACACACTTTAGATGCATATTTTCAGAATCAGAAAGTTCAAAGTTCTTCCAAAGAATTTCACTTGGCATCTCTGCCAATAACAGCATACCGCTTCGGATACGCTCTCATTGACAGGGTTGCTTATTGCTCCAGTTGAAATCATCGGTCACTGTGGTTAGCAGTGCACTCGGGACTTGCACCCTCTATCATTGGACCCATACGGGGAGTATCATTATCATAAAGCAGTCGCAACCCGGAACCACCACAGTTCCTATTTTGCATGGATGTTCTCGCTCGCGGTATAAACCGGTCATGGCGTATCTGCGTTTCGGCGCAATGCGTAGCTGCTTTGGACGTCCGATGAAATCATCGTATTCAGTTTTCAGCATCCACTATATTGTGGACACAATATAAGTATAAATTGGATTTTTTAATTTGACTAGATTATATGTTTCGCAGTATAAAGTACGATTTATCATATCAAATTTCACCTTATCTTTCCACCTTTTTATCCGCTATCCTTCATTATAATCAAAAAAACATACACAAAGTTTGCTTTGTATATTTCATAAATTATCTTGATTTTTCTCAATCAGTGCATCCACATATCCTTGTACTCTGCCTTGATCTCGTTCCCCCAATTTTCTATACTTTATCACCACAGGAATTTCATCCTTTGACAGATTTATTTTCTGCTGTCCTTCTGGATCCATAACCTCGCTTACTGAAATTCCCATCCCCGCACAGATCTTATGTATGTTTTTTTCACGAACTTCATAATCTTCCTTTTTAATAATGCTCCATATAGTACTTTGTGGAATCCCACTATCTTTTGCAAACCGATATACAGACATTCCCTTCTCGTCTAAATAGTTCATTAATTTTTCTCTGACTGTCCCAGTAATAAGTCTTCCCTCCTTGATTTCCATAAATTTGCATTTACAATAAGTATACTTTTAAATAAAACTTTTTTTCAACATATATGTTTCGTACTAAACCGTATGATTTATCACATAGTATACAAAACAAATTGAGTTTCTTCTTATGATATATGTAGTTCATGTTCTGCAGGCAGATGAAACACCGGTCCGTGTTACGAAAGAAAACAGGACGGAAGGCTCCAAACACTTCATGTGGGTCTATCGGACCGGAAAAATATATGAGAATAGACCAATCATCCTATATGATTACCAGCCATCGTGAAATCTATCGCATCCGAAGAAGTTTTTAAACGACTTCCTTGGAATCTGCGTGACGGACGGATATTAGGTTTACCACACGCTGGAACCAGAGTGGGAAGATCTGACCATCGCAGGATGCTGAACCCATTCCAGGCACTCCTTTGACGAAGCACTAAAATTCCTGCCCAAAGCCAGACGTAACGATTCCCTTGCCTATCAGATCCAAGCGATCTACCGCGAGGAAAAGAAGCTTACAGAGGAATCTGCCGCAAAACGAATGAACCATCGCCAGGTTATCATCAAGCCAATGACGGATGCTTGCTTATTTTGCGTGGGTAAAAGGAAATCTGCATAAAGTTCCAGCAAAAGGAAAAACGCATAAAGGATTCTCCTACTGCATCAATCAGGAGAAATCTCTGCACGTCTTTTGGGAAGACGGCGAAGTACCGATAGATAACAATGCAGCAGAACAGTCCATCCGTGGTTTCTGCATTGGCAAAAAACTGCGTGATGATCGATACTATCGACGAAGCAGAGTCCAGTGCTATTATTTATGGCATTGCAGAAACAGCAAAGGCAAACAATCTTAAACCATACAATTATTCAGTATAATGTTCCGGATCGGGTAACCAGTCCTGTTTTTAGGTAGGCACCTTGTTATAAAGCACTTACCTTTTTTGTCAAGATACTCACTATAGAACGTTTACGAAACTACGCACTTACATTGTAAGCGCGTAGTTTTTTCTGTTTGACATAATTTAAGGCCTCCTATGCTTTATATTTTATCATAGAAGACCTTATAAGAATACTGATATTCGATTTTTACAGACTTTTTTTCACAGGGTCAATTTACACAAAGCTTGAAGCATTTTCCGAACTCAGTTATATTTAATATTTACTACATCGAGACCCCTAAATCCACGCTCAGCGACAACACAATTTACATAAAAATTTCACCCCATCAAATTTTCTTGTCTTAGCAATACCTATGAAATTTGTGTGTAGCACATCCATTTATTAATTTTTCAAGTGTTCAATAAGTTCAGGATATACACGTTTCTCTATTCTCTCAACAAGGAATATTTTTTCAAAAATCCTGTCTTTAAGTGTTTTACTAGGACGACGAGAATATTTTATCAAATAATTCAAAATCATATTTGCTTCTTTTTCACATTCTCTAAATTGTGCCATATACTTTTCTAGAAAATCATTAGAAATCATACCTTTTATATTCATATAACTTATGCGTTCTACCATACACTTTTTGTGTTCATAAAAAAGAAAAGCAATTCTCGTATCTTGCAGAAACATTTCTTGCCCTTGTTCTTGTCGCCACACATCGTAAACATTCATACCATAGCAAAAATCATCCGGCTTCAAAAGCGTATCAAGATGCATAACAGGCATTCCTCTAATATAACATTCCAGTTGTTCTCCAACTAACTCCTTCGAAATCACTATGCTTTCCCCCTCTGGACTATATTCATATGACACTAATTTCTCCTCGTCCGAACATTTTTCCATCTGATTTCTCACCGCTTCAAATAATATTGTACCTAACTTCGGTTTACCCTGATTTGTATAAAGAACATATAACTGTTCTTCTTCAATATCATACCCATAAATTAAACTCTGATGAACAAAATGGCTTCTTTTTTCCTGCACCGCACCAACAATATCATAAGAATCCAAATACAATTCCAAATATCTTTCTTCCTGAATTTCCCAAATCAGATAATCAATTACATCAATCCCAAAGTATCGTAACCGTCCTATCTCATTTCTTTGAAAAAGGAGAAATTGATTTACTGTACAATAATTCCACGCACGTCTAATTCCTGCTTCAAACTCAAGTTTAATCTCCCTGTCATTTTTATTATATTTCCACTGAATAAAATTGCAAAAAAACCAATCATAATATACATTATCAAAAAGATCAATCGCAACTCCAACTATCCACTTATCACTCTCTAGAACTTTTAAATGACGTTCATATAGTTTTTCATCATTTAACCAAAAAGAAATACTAGTGTTATCTCTCCGCAAAACTAACTTGTCCTCTTCTGTCAGACGTCTATTATCCCATATTATATCACCTAATTCATCTTTATAAAAAACACCCGATTTGTTAAAATTCCCAAATTGTATCTTCAAATTTGATTTGATTGAAAAACCATCTAACGGAGCCGCAAACAGACTAATATTTCCCCATGCCTGTGAATACTGCTGATGAACAATGCTACAAACCATTTCGTCTTCTTTTTTTAATTTTCGAAACAGTCTCGCATTCATGTCAAGACAATATTTATTTGTCAAAAAAATTGTTTCCTCTGAGCTTTGCTTCTTATCCATAGAATCCGACAAATACATCCAAGTCTTTTGGTCCTGTCCAGAAATTCGTATCTTAGCAGCTTCCTTTCCTATGCGCAATTCGTTTGCAATAATAGCATCTACATAAGAATAGTATGTATAACTCCTTAAATTTGTATTTTCCGTAATTGGCAATATCCTTTTATACATTTTCCGTATACCACTGTGCTTGGGATTGAAACATCCTTGCATACAGTCCTTTCTTATTTATTAATTCTTCATGGCTTCCAATTTCTTCAATCTTTTTATTGTTAATAACAATAACTCGATCACAAAATCTACAGGAAGATAATCTATGTGAAATATAAAACGCCGTTCTATCCTTTACTAATTTATTAAACTTATTATATATTTCATATTCTGAAACAGGGTCTAAAGCTGCTGTTGGTTCATCTAAAATCACAATTGGTGAATTTTGATACAACGCTCTAGCTATAGCAATCTTTTGTGCTTGTCCTCCAGATGGCTCTACCCCTTCACTATCATAGTTTTTATAAAGCAATGTTTGATCCTTTTTCTCTAACTGCCCAATCCATTCCTTGAGACCACTGGTTTGATAAAGATAGTCCCCATTAAAATTTTCTGCTTCACTACCAAGTTCAACATTCTCTCGAATCGTATAACTAAACAATTTAAAATCTTGAAACACCACCGCCATAAGTCGAATATAATCAAGATATCTGTAATTGATTATATTTTTTCCATTTAACAAAATCTCACCAGATGTCACATTGTAAAGGCGGCATAACAATTTTACTATTGTAGATTTTCCTGCTCCATTTAATCCAACAAGAGAAATGCACTCGCCTTTTTTTACAATAAAGGAAATGTCTTCCAATGTATAATTTGTACAACCAGGATATTTAAAATATACGTGTCTAAATTCAATACTTTTAAACTTTTCTGGCTGAATTTCTAATTCACCATCTAATTCTTCATCTTCTATATTCATAAAATCCACAAATGCACTCATAAAATTACATTTCATTACTAAATCTTGGACATTTTTTATAATCGGTGTTAAACAATGATTCGTAAATGTTTCCAACGCAGTAACACATACGACAAACTCTGCTATCGATACTTTACCTTGAATCGCCAAAACCCCTAACCAACAATAGGAAAAGCCATAACTTAAAGAAGATAAAACACCTCCAAAAATTCCCCACTTCGTCTGTGTAAAAGCACATTCATTATCCAATTTATTTAATGTCTTTGCATTTTCTAGTGCTTTTTTTGTCACCACATCGCCCCCATTATATAGGCGTATTTCTTTGGCATATTTTCGTTCCGTAATTGCCTGATAAATATAATAATAAAATTTATTAATTGCCGGCGTTTTCTCAAATACTTTTTGCTGGGCCTCGTTCACTTTCGAGGTTACTATAGCATTGACAACAACAGCCAAAGACGCTACAATAATAATCCAAAATGACACCGAAAATACAATATATACTATCCCAAATAAAGTAAATAACGCAGAAATAATTGTTACAACACAATCAAGCAATCCTTTTATTCCCCCTGAATACCAAGACATCCCCGTTTCAGCCTTGTGTTCTGCTTCAATTGCCTTTTCGTCTTCTGTGTTTGAAAATTTCATTCTCATAGTTTTTTCACATAACATACGCTCAAACGTCCTAGAGAACATATCCTCATATATCGTCCTTTTTTCTTGCAAAACACGAATCACACAGGCAAACAAAAAATTTCCAACAACAGTCACAGCAATCAAAGACATTAAAATAGTGATTCTTGCATCTCCCATCAATTCATCAATCACATACTTAGGAAAAATAATATTGATAAATGGACCAAGTGAAATTGCAATTATGTAGCCAACTATTAAGCAAATATAGCTGAAATTATGCATGCTAACAAACCGAAAAAAGTACACACATGTTCTTTTTGTTGTATTTACTTTTGAACGAATACATTTTCTATTCATATATTAACTCCTCTTACTTCATTTTTATAATAATGTGCTTGTAGCTCAAACATCTCAGCATATTTCCCTTGTTGCTTCATCAATTCATCATGACTACCATACTCAATAAGCTTTCCATCATCAAACATTGCAATCACATCACAAAAACGAGTACTAGCCAAACGATGCGAAATATATATGGCAGTTTTTTCCTTAACAAGTTCATCAAAATCTTGATACATTTTACTCTCCGCAATAGCGTCCAACGCCGCTGTCGGTTCATCCAAAACAACAATAGAAGCATCCTTATACAATGCTCTAGCCAACCCCAGTTTCTGCATTTCTCCACCAGACAGAATAACTCCATCATTATGCATTATTTTAAGCATTTGTGTATTTAAACCTTTTTCCCACTCATCTATTTTATTACCCAAACCTGCTTTTCTCAGACTAGATTCGGCTTCTCCCATATCTGTATCTTCTATATTCTTCATTGATACATTTTCTACTAAAGTAAAAGCAAAACACTCTAAATCCTGAAATACCGGAGCAAATAATTTATAATACTGTTGGCGGTCCATATCTTTTATATTTTTAGCATTAATAAAAATATCTCCTTCCGTTGGATCATACAAACGAAGAAGTAATTTCACAAATGTTGTTTTTCCCGCACCATTTAAACCAACAATTGCTAATTTAGTTTTCGCATTGATGGTAATACTAAAATTCTTTAGCGCAAAACACTCTGAAGAAGGATACCGAAAAGAAACATTTCGAAACTCAATCTCATAATCCTGTTTTTCAAGTCCCAACTCTTTTTTTTCCTTTTCCTCATCGCAAAACTCACAAAAACTCCGAAAATCATTAACTTCACGACTGCATTGACACATTTCTGCATATAACATTTCTAAAGCCTGAAATGTTGTCGCGAAATTGCGAACACATCCTATATACAACGTAAATTCTGTAATATTCAGTGCCCCATTTATAATCAGATAAATCAGGTAAACATACATGATAGTTTCTCGCAAAAGTTCAAGTACATTAACAAACAATCCACTCTTTATCCAATTTTTTCTCGCCGCACACACTTTATTATGTATTTCCTCATTTAACTCATCAATGGTACTTAGTAACTTATCTTTTCCCCGAAACAATCGAATATCTTTTCCGTATGCAAAATCTCTAGTTATTTTAACAAAATGCTGTTTCTTTCGATTTTCATATGTCACCTCATCTTTGGTCAACTTCTTTTCTAATTTAGAAGCCTTATCAACAGAATAATAGGTCATCACACCAAATACAAGCACAAAAAGAATCATAAGCGGACTTTCTGAAACTAATATCACCATAGCCACAAGACAAATGACCAAATTTGAGAAAAAACTGATTGTCTTTCGGATTAGACCTTCCACTCCATTTTGAGGCCAGCTTGTTGCATTAATCGATTTTTGAAGAGCGTCTTTATACTCCATCCATTCATATTTCATATTAAAATATTTTTTATTACGATCTAGCATAAACATTGGACGAACATAAAACGCCGCTGGATCTGTCCAGTAAGTAACAATTGTTTGCCCAACCATAAACGTGATTCCAAGCAAAGACAACACACAAACAACTTGTATTAGTTCTTTACTAGCCAATCCCTCTTGTATATATTGAATCACATATTTACTTAAGAACAGCCAAACAAATTTATTTCCTGCTGCACATATTGCCGCTATAATCACCAAAGCAATCAAATAGGGTTTATGTTTTGCCACTCCTTGGTAAACATAAATAACATTACTTAACAACGTGTACCGCATTTGTTTAATTTTTTTCATCATATTTTTCCTCTCTCTTCCAAAAAGATATGTACCTTTTCTACAAAATCCTTAATAGACGCAAATCCAGATGGAAACATAAACTCATCCTCCAATTCCACATCATATTTGTCTTCAATACTAATTATTAAATTAATATAACTAAAAGAATCTATACCCTCCTCATGTAAGTTGTTTTGAATATTAATTTCTGTTTCCTTTCTCCCAACCACAAGAGAAATTATTGCTATAATTTCTCTTGCAAAGAAATCCAATTGACATTCAATATTTTTCTCCACTACCTCAGTTTTTCTTTTCCTTCTCTCTAATACTAGTGCATCTAAATTCACTTTTCCATTTTGGGTTAGCGGAAACTTCTCAATAGGAACAAATTCCGCTGGAATCATATACTCAGGTAATACTTTTTTTAGCTCATCACTTACTATTTCAGCAGAAATAGGTCTTTCCCTCTCATAAAACAATAAAATCTCTCCAGCTTCCCCTATACTACATATACTCAATGAAACAGCGAATATATTCGAAAAAACTTGTTCAATTTCACCCAATTCAATTCTTCTTCCATTTATCTTTACCTGATGATCATTTCTTCCTACAAAAAGAAGTCGATTATCAAAGTCACGTCGCACAAAATCACCAGTTTTATATATTCTCTTTCCCTCAAAATAGATAAATTTTTCCGCTGTCAGCTCTATATCATCTATATACCCCTCTGCTAAGTTAATGCCACCAATCGCCAATTCCCCAACCTCATCCGAATTTTGAATTATACTCCCATCTTCTCTTAACAAATAAATTGCACAATTATCCACTACCCTTCCCAAATTAACCGGAATATTAATTTCACATTTTGCCGAGAGTACATCAACTGTAGTTTCCGTAAGACCATAATTATTATATAGTTCATACCCTTTTTTTAAAATTAATTCCTTTAACGAATCACTCAAAACTTCCCCACCGCAGATAATAGTTCGAACACACCTCACTTTTTCTATTCCACCAAACAATTCCTGAAGCAAAGCAGGAACAACTTGCACAAGGTGTATCTCATGTTTAAGGATATATTCTCGTAATCGCCTTTTATGCATTCTTATACCATAAGATGGTATATACAAAGTTTTTCCATGAAATAAGCAACCAAATATTTCTTCTATAGAAACATCAAAAGAATTTCTTGCTAATTGAAGAATGTTTTTGATGTTTTTCCGTAAAAAGGTTTTTCCAAACCACTGTATTAAGTTAACCAAACTTTCCGTTCGAATCAATACTCCCTTAGGTTCTCCCGTCGATCCAGAGGTATGTAAAATATATGCATAGTTTCCTGTAAAAGAGCTCTGGCACGCATATTCGCTGACATCACATTTCATAGCATCTTCGAAAAACACACCGCTCTCCACTCTAGTCTTTTTCTCATCTACTATAACACAATCTATCTTACACTTCTCTATTATTTTCTTTTGCCGCAATTTCGGATATTCTTTATCGATGGGAACAAATACTTTTCCTGCCTTTAAAATTCCCAATATTGTAATAACATAACTATCTGAGTTATCCATCATTACACCTATGTAATCACAAGTAGTCGCATTTCCAACAAACTCTGAAATTATATTTGACTTGCTATCTACTTCCCCATATGTCCAATAACGCCCCTTATAAAACAACGCATTATCATGTCTATGTTCATCTAACTGCTTTTGCCACATTATTTCAATGTCATTATTCCATTTCTTTAGCATATTCTATCAATTTGTCCCCACTTTCTCTTTCAATTTTGATTAATGTATTCATTTGCGCAAGAATATCATCCAAAAGCCCTTGCCTTTTCCGCATTCTCAACATTAATATCTTATATATTAATTTCTCCCAGAGTTTTTCTAATAAGTGTATATCTTTAGCATATTCTTCAAAAATAGGTATATGGTAATCCAAGGGCACTTTATCTATAAAATCTCCCCAGAAATTTCTTCGATGGTTTAAACGATATAAAACCTTATGGAGTTTGTCAAGCAATATTCCCTGCCTTTCTTCAGATAATGATTCCAACATTCTTAGAATACCATATAAATATGCAAGCGCATCTATTCCACACACTGCGCCTTCTAGCAAACTCGGTTTGTAAAACTGTTTTATAGTAAGATTTATTTGATCTTTAATTAACTGTTCTAATTTTCCATCCCAAGTTTTTAAAAATACTTCTTGCCATCTATTTTTTATAGGAATGTTACTAAACATCCCACCGTCGTCCTCATTTTTTGATTTTCTTGAATCAAGAAAATCCTTTAATCCAACGTAACCCTCGTAGTACCAAGGAGCAACCCAATCAACAACCTTAACCTTTTCTGCGCTCTCATCATATCCTTTCAAAATAATACTATGTAGGCCATGACTAATTCCATAAAATGGCAGATACGGCAAATAAAAAGAATCTACGCCAACAATAATTTCTTTGTTTTTTGCAAGTTCTTGGAGATTTTCTTGAAAAATATCATGTGCATTAGCATCAGATAAATAACTCTTGACATTTTTCGCAAATTGTGGTAAAACGCCATAACAATTTCTATTAAAATAGTATTTTATATCCACCACTGACTGCTTCTCAATTATTATACTCATTGACTTATTAATATAAAACTCAGCATTCTCTATCTGTCTCGAAAACAAGATATAATGAATACAATTTTGAAGACAAAACGTGTCATAATTTTTATTATATTTAAAACTCATATTACTAATCATTGTTTGTCACTCCTAATTAATTCTAGAATCCAAATTAAACACCTGCCCACTAATACCAACTAAATAGTCAGAACAAAGCATTGTTACGAAATTCAAAAAATCTTCTAAACTTCTTTGCTCCTTTAATATACTCATCCGCTCTGCAATTTCCGCCTTATTTTTATTGTAACGATTTAAATCTGTAACAATAAATCCAGGACAAATCGCATTTACACTTACACCAAACTTTCCCATCTCTTTCGCAAGCGATTTGGTAAGCCCAATTACCCCAGCCTTAGATGCTGAATAATTACACTGGCCTTCACTCCCCACTTGCCCCTTTAAGGATGAAATATTTATGATTTTCCCGTTCCTATTAGCAATCATATTTTTCGAAAATATCCTTGAACAAATATATGCTCCTGTCAAATTTGTTGAAACTACGTCGTTCCATTGTTTCAAACTCATAAATTGAACATAATTATCATTACATTTTCCTGCATTATTTACAAGAACATCTATTCTATTATATTCGTTAATTACTTTTTGATACAAAGCCATAACTTCATTTTCTTTTGTAACATCTGCTTTAATAGCAACGCAAGAGCCACACTCATAATTTCCCTTTTTTATTTTCTTTAAAATCTCTAGGGCATTTTCTTCATTTGAATGGTAATTAATAACAACATTTGCTCCCTCACGAACAAATCGTTCACCCATACTTCTGCCAATCCCACGTGACGAACCAGTAATAACTATCACCTTATTCTTTAAACTAATATTCATGCATATACACTCCAGCTTTTCAATAAATCATTTGTCTCTTTGCTCCGATACCCTTTTTAGAATGCAATCTCTTAACAACACGAACTTTCTAAGTTTTGACACGTCTAAGTCCATAAGTTCAAAATTGAAATCAAATACATTCTCCACCTCCACAATCATTTGAACTAGCAGCAAAGAATCCAGTCCCAAATCATCAATTAAATCGCACTCGGGATTTTTCAATTTTTCACTCATCCCCTCTACATTGCCACAATCTTCTAAGATTTCTTCAATTATTTCTTTTAATTTCTTCTCAATTTTCATCATTTATCTAATTTCTCCTTACCTTTCCATTATATGTTTTTTCAATTTTATCCACAATAACAATCTCTCTCGGAATCTTATGTGGTTCCAAATTTTTCTTGCAAAATTCTAAAACTTCTTTAAGATTAATGCTAACTTCATCTTTTATCACAACTTTTGCAATTGGTACTTCACCTAAAACTTTATGCTTTCGGGAAACAACAACTGCCTCTGCAATTCCAGAAAACGTACGTAAAATTTCTTCAATCTCTTCTGGATAAATATTTAAGCCACCAGAAATCAACATATTTTTCAGACGACCAACTACATACAAATACCCCTCCTCATCAAAAACACCAATATCTCCAGTATGAAGCCACCCATCTACTATAGTTTTCGATGTTTCTTTCGGACGTTTATAATAGCCTTTCATAACATTATCACCTTTTACCACAATTTCACCCTTTCTATTTGGCAAAAGATCTTCGCCTTTATCCCCCACCACCTTCACACTAACTCCAGGTATTGCTTTACCTACAGACCCAACTTTACGCTTTGCATCAATAGGTAGTAATGCTGTAATCCTAGGACTCGCCTCTGTTTGCCCATATGTTTGTACAATTCCTGTCTTCGGCAAAATTTCCATCATTTTTACAACTACATCATTCGCAATAGTCCCTCCCCCAAAACAAAGATATCTTAAACTGGAAACTCCTTTAGGAGGTTTCGACGCAACCATTAAATATAGCATAGAAGGTATACATGTTGTATTTGTACAATGATATCTTTCAATGTAGTCATAAAATTTATTTGGAAAAAAGGTGCCATTATATATAACAATACTTCCCCCCAAAAAAAAATGAGATAACAACTGTGAAGTATTACAATAACCAAAACACATCGGTAACACAATCAAACAACGATCCTCTTTATTAAGTTTCAATGATTTAATATTTGACTTAATGTTAGACAACAAATTTTTGTGTGTAAGCATTACTTTCTTAGGCTCTGATGTTGTACCTGACGTATGAAGCATTATTGCTACATCATCTTCTTTACTAGACTTTTTTTCTATTTTGATATGTAGTTTTTTCCTTACTAAAATATCAGTTTTCTTCCTACTATCAACATTAAAAATGACTATATCATGTGGTACACATCCCTCTAGCATTTGGCATATTTTTTTTTGATTGGTATCATTTGTAATAATACAATTCAATTCACAATATGACACAATACTTATTAACTGTCGCTGCATTATTGTAGTTTCAATCGGGACAATGACCTTTTCACAAAAAGCAATCGAAAAATACGAAATAATATAATCAATTGAATTTTCTATAAAAACTCCAACATTATTACAATGTAAAAAAGTCAAATACTTTGTAACTCCCAAAACTTCTTCATATAACATTTGATATGTATATTCAATATCATTGTAAATAACAGCTATTTTATTTTGTTCCTTTTTTTCTTTTAACATATCCGCCACTAGCATGAAATTTCCCCTTTCCACTATAATATATTTATGGTTAATATCCCTTACAGTCAGTAAGGAATTATCCTTGTTGTTGCTTAAGCTGTTAGAATGTAGGTAGCAATTGGATATCGTTCCCTTTCTTGGACTTCGCGTCCGTTAATTAGACTGATAACCAGCGCCTCATTCGCAGCGTTCGTTTTATGCAGATTGAATCACCATAGGCGCATTCGTGTCACTCTACAGTAGATTGAATAGGCAGTGAGTAAAACTGGTATTTATCCATTGCAATAATCTTAAGGAGTGACAAATTTATGAGCGCAGTAGGTATCGATGTTTCTAATGGTAAAAGTATGGTTGCTATTATGCGACCTTTCGGTGAAATTGTTTTCACTCCCTTTGAAACCAAACACACAACCAGTGACATCAATTTGCTTGTAGAACTAATCATTCTATTGAAGACAAATCACGAATCGTAATGGAGCATACGGGACGTTACTATAAAGTCCTTGCACATCAGTTTTCAAAGGTTAATCTTTTCGTCAGTGCCATTAATCCGAAACTTATCTTAGACAAGAAACGTGCTCAAGGTAAGCCTTACTATGTTGTCTATATGACCGCAGGTGCCAATAAATTTCTAAGGATTTACTATGGCCGAGTGAAAGAATATCTTTCATCTCTTTCAGAATCTTAATTATCCACTAATATTTTCAGACCAGCACTGGTGTGGTGGTCTTATTTCGATACCCAATTTTCAACCTATATAAATTTTTCAATGTTCTTCAATTTAGCCTTGACTTTTTATTTGCAGGCTCATTCACCGTGATTATAACAGTGTTTCATATATTTTATCCTTATATATAGATTTATTATCCATAAATGGATAAGCATATATATAATTCAACTTTACACCTAAACTATTCTTTATACAACTGATAAATATTTTTTCAAAAAGCACTTCAAAATCTTTATCAAATTTAATTTCCTTATCCAAAAACACATCCATTTCCCGAATTTCTTTTTGTACTATTTTTATCTTTTTAATATCATTTATTCCATATTTATAATTGAGAGTCCTTAATACTGTTCTAAAAACCAAACTTCCAAAATAAGGTGTTCCCTTTATCCTCTCGAAATCTCGCCCCTGTTCCAGCACAAGATATTCCTTGCCCTGTTCATCATGAAACATTTTAGCAAAATCACCAATACAGTATTTTATTATAGGAAATGTCCGATGAATCAAACTAGTAATAACCACATTCCCAGAGCATCCATCTTCAGTAATCTTATCCCCCTCATCAGTGTAAAGTTCAACAAGCACATTTTCGTCATTTACATATAACTTACCATCCCCTGCTGTCTCATAAGCAATATTCCACACTTCTCGACATCCATAATTATTTACTACTTTACATCCTAGTATCCTTTCAATATCATTTCTTTCATCTTCTAATAAAACCTGACTTGTTGTTTCGATAAAATCAACTGAATTATGCTGAATCTCACTTTCTAATTCATTTTTCTTAATATATTCAATTAATCTATTAATAATATATGTAGAAGCAAAAATCCAAGTTGGCCTTTGTATTTTTATATATTGTATCAAATACTTATATTCATCCAAGTCACCTTTCAAATCAAGATTCTTTATAACTTTATCTGTCGGTTGAACTAGCAACATTGATGTCGAAAGTTCCATTTTAGAAGACAACTTTCTTCGTACCTTCATTAAGTTTAATGCTTCAATAAATCGTTCCCTCTCGCTTTTGACAATTGGTAAAGACCTTCCTGTTGTTCCGGTTGTATTCTCAATTATCCATCTCTCTCCGTTTATAAAGGTAAACTCTTCACGATTAATCTCCTTACCCCGTTCACCAAAGATTTTAGTTTTTAAAACATCTTCGTTTTTACACAAATGCCGTATTCTATCATCTAGACATTGCATGTAATTGTCTACAATTTGATCCTTTTTTACTGGTTTTAGACAACTAAACATTTCGAATACATCTTCTCCAAAAGCATCACACGCCCTTAACCTTTGAGAATAATATTGGTTATTCTTTAATACATCTTTTATTAATATTCCCAATCTTGCATCATACAAACACTGCATATCACCTTACCAATCCCTTCCTTTTACATAATCCACCAGCGCATCGTCAAAAGGTCTCAACGGCTTAATTCTTGTCGTTACAATGACTCCATTTTGAGGTCTTAATGCACTTCTCTCATAAGATGAAGATTCTATCCCATTCAAACAAATATCCTTATCTAGCAACGCATAAAATCTGCGTCCAGCTTCTAACCAAGATATTCCATCCTCATTAACAAAGTGATATATCCCATCCATTTCCTCTTCTTTTAGCATTTCAGCCAATCTTTTAGCTACATCCACAGTATATGTGAAACAACTTATTTCATCTTGTATTAAATTGATACATTTCTGTTTGTTACTTTTTTCAAGTATCATTTGAAAAAAACTTTTTTTTGCGTTTTTGCTTCTCGCTGGCGGTCCAAACAAATTCGATACTCTTATGATAACGCCATCTAAGCCCTTATTATTCTTTTCCAAAATTATCTTTTCCCCCTTATCTTTAGTATACCCATAGTAATTTATTGGAGATGTAATTGATGATTCAGTATATTCAACATCTCTCCCCGAAAAAACATAGTTAGTAGAAAAATGAATTAACTTTATGCCTTGACGAATGCATATTTCAGATAACTTGTCCACCAAAGTAACATTCAACATATATGCCTGTTTTTGCCCGATAATCTCATTTTCGCACTCGTCAACATTATTATAGGCTACTGTATTTATCAATATGCTTGGTTTCAAATTACAAATTTTTTCTTTTAACTCCGAAAAGCACGTAACATCTCCCATTTCTCGCGTCCATTCAATAACATCCGCAAATCCGGCTTTCTTCAATTCCTCTATTATGGGGGTACCCAAATTTCCTTTTGCGCCAAGAACAACAATTCTTTGTTCTTCATTTTTTTTGCACATAACACTTATCCTCCTTACAAACATGTCTAAATCTATACAAAAAGTAGACATCACATATAAATATTTATTATATTAAATTAGATACCCCAAAATTCCTTTCCATATATCAAAGTCAATAACAACTGATATTACCTTTGTATTGTAATAGACTTATTTTATTTCTTGCACATATCTGATGAGCCAACATTCCTTCAATAATAGGTGCTTTTCAAAAAAGCCTATAACAATCGGAACACACCTTATTGATTGACGTTCCATTCTAATTGAGGATATCAGTATACTGCCTTTGCGTTTCGACAGCCATTAGATTCTCTTAATATTTTATACAATCATTTGATATCCTTTCGATAATACCTGTTATGAATATTTCTTCAAGCACTACAAGAAGAAAAAACTAACCGAAGAACATAATACTTTTTATAGGAATTACAACTTCCTGTATTTGGATGTCTCGAGGAGTCCTATGCCTTCAAAAGGGGCACAGGGCACATCTTTCTCTTGGATCGATTCTCTCTAACAAATAGAAAGAAATGTACTAATCCCCAAGCAGCTGTTCTCAGACAATTTTCTAAAAAATGCGGCTGCTCTATTGATTACAATACAATCGTATATTTAAAGACTCGTTCCTATAAATAACATTTCGCATACATTAGAAATTCTTATTCCTGCAAATTGGAATTTCTATTCCATTCCAATAAAATGTATCCATAACCTCAATATTATATTCAGCCAAATGATTTACAATTCTAATTCTCGGCCCACCCGAATCATTTACCACAATTATGCAGTTTACTGTCCATGGCGGTGCTGAATGTTTACATATTTTAACAGGGGCAATTCGCATTCTAAGTCTATTAGAATATAGTTTACGCGGCAAGTCTGGCGGTGGCACTCGTAGTAAACATGAGTCTATGGTTGATCTGTCTATGTTTCTTCGTCCCATTAAATCATTTTGGCTTATCATCAAACCATACGCAAAAAAATGTATTATTTTGTCAATCCAAAAATCTCTATTTTCATTTGGATAAAGCCCTTGCATTCGTTTCAAATAAAACGCTCTCATTGCCGGTGAAATATTTCCAACCCAACCGATATCAATAAGTTGTTTATATGATTCAAGTTGTTCAAACTCTTCTTCACAAACACAATCCGACTCCATGTAGTATTGTTTTAAAATTTTGTAATTATTTTCGCACTGCTCTAATTGCTTTTTCTTAATCATAACAGAAAGTCTATATGTAATTATCTCATTATATTTCTCTACCATCTTTTCTAGGTGCTTACAATATTTCTCTACTTCTTCAGTTTCACCATACAAATACTCATAGTAAGAATCTCCCAAAAACAAATTAAATTTCACCCCCGGTGAATAACGTTCTTTAACCATTCTGTTAATTGCACAATATTGTTGTACCGCTAACAATTCAGCCAAGTCAGGGCAATTTCCAAACATATTGTTTGTTTTCAACGCTCCCCACGCACATGAGACTTCTATTGGCTCATTTCTGTTAACCTTATACGTAACTCTTCGTTTCACTTCATCGTATACTTCCTTACTTGGAATACTTCCACTCCTAATTGTGCTTTGTGTCCCAATCAGTGTATCTACTATATATTTACATATATCCTCTTCTTTACTTATCGCTTTATATTGATATGCTTTTAGCATCCTATCCAAGAATTCTTCAAATTCTTTTTGACTCAAATCCCATTCCTCCCATAACTTGTATAATTATATCTAATGTATCACATAAAGAAATTACTGTCAACTAATTTTAGCTTTTTTCTGTTCGTATAGGCGTTTACACTTTTGCATTTCCCATAATTCAAGGGAATCGGCATCGAACATTTGAAACAAACGATTATAACATTTTATGGCAATGCTATGATACTGCCGAAGACGTTTTAATAAAGCCTTCAGTAATTTAGAAATTTCATAGCCTACCTGATAATCTTTTTCTTTTGCTTATTTTTTAGAAGTTCAGTCATATCAATCTTATAAAAAGCAGTCACATTCCATATCTCCCCTATAGACAGCATATGATAGATAGCAATGAATCCTTCCAGTGATTGCAATAATGACACATTTCTTACCACAACGTTTCACAATACGCTCATATTTAGCTTTATAATAAAGTGATTTGTCAGATTGCATGACCACTTGGGAAACTTTTACCAATGCAGGTTAAAAGTAGACACCTGCACGTGTAATCTAATCTAGGAATACTACAAAGTAGCTGTATAGTATTTTTGCAAAGTTCACCCAACAAATCAATCATTAAGTCTATGTGTACGAGATGTATATGATATTTGAAAAAACATTATCTGATATCCTTCACTGAATTCAATAACCTTTTTGAATTTCGTCTTAAGCGGACCAAATAGTCTAGACAATATTTCTTCATAATTCAAAAATCGTTGGTTTATGCCAGAAGATAATCAATTACAGTGACAACAAATTTTCAAATATATCACGATAGAAATTATCTAATAACTATTTTTAACTCAAGAATAAAATTGTTAAAGATGGGAGCATAGTTTCTCTTAGCAAAGGAATCGAACTCTAGAGGTTATTTTAATAATCGAAGTAACAAGAAAAAATTTGTTGTAGCACCACCAGTATAACCAGTTTCAATAACAACTTTCATAAGCAAAAATCCTTTATAAATTTTCTCCTTTTTCAAGCAAGAATATCACATAATCTCTCATTCTTCAATTGCTTCTCTCCCTTCCATCTCAATCCACATCTTCTTTTTCTGTAGCACTTGTCCTTCCTCTATCTCCGGGCGGATGATTGACTTTATCACTTCTTCCGGAGCCTGTGCCTGCAGCAGATTCCTTATCACATTCCTTCGTATCTCACCGATCCACTCGGAAGAATAAATGTCAAGAAG
>ENA-OPCV01001072-OPCV01001072.1-human-gut-metagenome-genome-assembly--contig:-NODE-1072-length-22114-cov-2.525908_pt1 | contig 22114 bp, 28 predicted proteins | sample MGYA00241257_ERZ501494 | MGnify/ENA primary metagenome ERZ501494 (study PRJEB25962, sample SAMEA2042618) | human gut metagenome | biome: human gut; feature: human-associated habitat; material: faeces...
TTGATGGTTTTATCTAAAAAGTTATGATATAATACATTTTTTAAAACGGGAAATGCTTGATTTTACGGCATTTCCCGTCTTTTTTGTTTCTAATTTGTTACTGGTTCAGCGTAAAAAATATTATTTTAACAGGGCAACGGTTTCCCGTAACTGTTCAATAGTCTTGTGATTATACACCCTGTTTCCCACATCCTTTGACTTATGACCCATCAGCATATCAATACATTTTCTGTTGCCTTTGGCATTGTCAAGATTGGTTTCAAAGGTGTGTCGTGCTTCATGCGGTGTCTTGTCTGCACCTATCTTTTCCATGATTTCACCCCAACACTTATAGTAATTTGCCTGACTGAACTTTTTACCCTGATAGGTGAACAGGTACTTGTTCCCTTCATCAACCAGTGCTTTCACAAATGGTTTGATGCGGTCATGTATTGGAACAATACGGCACTTTCCGGCAGCGGTCTTGATTCCACCTTCAAAGTACCAGTCCTTGATGTTCACCTGTTCAGTTTTCATTCCCAACAATTCCTGTAATCTGAACCCCGTATATATGTAGATCAGCACGGTATTAACCCAAGGGTCATCTTTTATTTTCCATAGTGCATCAACCTGTTCAGGCGTGAACGGTTCACGGGTGGTATCAGGTATTGGTGGGGCGGTGGTAATTTGTGAATACATTTTATCTATCAGGTCAATTTCAAAAGCAAAACGGTCAAGGTGACCGAACAGATTCTTGATTGACCATTGTGTTGAATACCCACACCCGCAGTTGTCAATGCAGTCTTGCATCTGATAAGATTTCAGTGATCGGTACTTCACACCATAGTATTTTGAACAGTGCTTGAACGCTGAACGCAAGGACTGCTGATTTGATTTTCCTAACTTGGGTAACTTGATTTCAGACCAACGCTGATAGAGTACAACCAAGGTGACCTTTTCCCGGTCAATGTCCCAAGGGTTGTTGTTATATTCAGCCAATAGGATGTTGGCTTTTTCTTCTGTTTCAGCGTAACCGATAGGGGTTTGTTTTGCGTGTCCCTGTTCGTCATATATGGTGACCTTGGCAAGCCACGGGCGTGATCGGTTACCCTTCAACTTGGTCACACATCCGTAACCGTTTGGGTTTCTTCTTCCCATGTATATCATTCCTTCCTGATTGAAATTTCAAGGAATGGATGATATAATTAGGGTTGCATAGCCTATATCATCCTATTCCTTGGTATAGAGTTATAAGAACCCTGACCGCTGCAACGGTTGGGGTTCATTTTTTGTTCAGTTATAATTCAATATGTGAAGGTGCTGCCGTATTGGTTGCATATTGAAGTGCAATGAACTGTTTATATTCTTTTGCAGTTCCCCAAAAAGCAAGCATCCCTTTGTCATATTCCACAACCAAGTAATACTTGTTGATTCCTGACTTTCCTGTTGTCCGGGCAGTGCCATGATACTTCTGCATGAAGTTCTTTTCTTCCAGTGCTGAAAATGACTTGATTCTGTTCATTGGAAGTGTGACCGTAGTTTCAGGCTTGATTCTTCTGATCTCAAACACATCACCTTTCACTTCAATTCTGCAAGGGTAATCAGTCGCAAACCCTTCAATTCCTTCATAGTGCATTACTGGTGTACCTGATTCCTTTTTCTTTCCAAACATATACTTTTACCTTCCTTTCTTGGTGTGTGGTTACGGTTACGGTTGATGTTCTTATTCTTATATTTTTACTTTTTTATTTTAATTTAGTATATATGTAAAAAAAAACTTATATAAGAAAACTTAACTATAACCGTAACAACCGTAACTTTGCCGTAAAATCAACGCTTTAGAACCGTAACCCAAAGCGTAACCAACCGTAACTATCTGAAACTGACATGAATGATATTACCTGACTGTTGGAAAATTATGCCATTTTTTGACCGTCCCTTTTTTCCTTGACAGTATATTTTGGTAGTGCAACTGTATCACGCAATTCTTCCATGATCTTATTTTTACCAATTTCATTCAACTTGGCAAACAGTTCAACCAGTTCATACGCACCTGAACCGTAACACTTTTCAAGCAGATCACAAACCCGTTCCTTCTGTTCCAGTTCCTTCCTGTTTATTTCCATTGGTACATCATGCCCCATAAGCCAAGCAACATTGACATTCAAGGCTTGTGCCAATTTATACAGTGCATCTTGCATTGGTTCATATTTACCGTTTTTATATTGGCTGATTTGTGCCTTATCAAGTCCTGACCTTTCCGCAACATCAACCTGTCGTAATCCTCTGATGTTCATTGCTTCAATAAAGCGGTGCTGAAATGTATCAGGCATTAGTGAACACCCCTTTCTTATATATTATTGTTCACCCCCCATTATAAAGCAAAGTTAAGACTTTTTCAATCAAACTTGAAAAAAAGTTAAGAAAACTTAAAAATAAGTGTTGACATATCTTTCCACTGGTGATAAGATAAAGCCAAGTTAAGAGTTCTTAACTTACAGAAACAAAGCAAGTAGGAAGGACACGGGTGAAGCGATAGGGCTACACGCAAGTGACATGGTGGTCAGGCTGCCGGATAGCAGATAGAGCGTGTGAAGAATAAACATGACCCGTCAAAGTAGTTGAAGAAAACAGGAACGGTAGGGCAAGAAAGCACAGTGTACCGCACTATTTGAAGAAAGCGGACAGGCTGAACCAATCGGCACTTTACCCCTAAAACAAGAAACCGTTAAGTGGAAGAATCAACCGCACGAGATGACACAGCACTTTGTTTCACAGGTCAGGAAGTTCCCCGACTTCCTGACTATTTCAAAAAGAACTGTTGCAGCAGTTCCGGGGAAAAGAACCAAGGAATAGGATTTCAGTTCTTTCAAAAAATTGTCTATTGTATGTTGGTCAACAGGTTTTGGTGGTTTTAATGTGAAACCCCGGCGGTTTGAACAGCACCGTTCAAAAAGTTCAATGATGTGTAACAGGTTTTCAGATTTTAATGTGAAATCTGATAAAGGAAAGACACCCCTGATTGTACTAAGGTGTGCTGACAATAGACAACTTTTTGAAGGAACTGGGAAAGGATGAAGGCAATGATTGATTTCATAAAAGATGCGGATTGCACCAAGGAAACACCTGTCAAATTGGGTGTTCCTGATGCACCGATATATGGCAAGGGCATCAAATTGAAACCAAGGGTTGACGGTAGAACTGATTCAGAGCATTTCAAGAAAATCTATTTGCCGGAACTTTTACCACTTGAAGAATATGATCTGATAGTTGTTTTGATTTCCGGCGGTAAGGATTCAGTTGCTTGTTACCTAAAACTTCTTGAACTTGGTGTACCAAAAGAAAGAATAGAGTTTTGGCATCACGATATTGACGGCGGGCATCCTTCAAGGCGTATGGACTGGAAATGTACCCAAAACTATGTAAAAGCACTTGCAGATGCAGAGGGTATCAAGTTAAGGGTTTCATACAGGGTGAATGGTTTCTTTGGTGAATTGTATCGGATAGGTGCATCAGAACCCATTGAATGGATTGACCCTGATACTGGTGAAGTAAAGCAGTGCAAACTTTCAAGCAATTATCTGAAATGCAAAGAACTGAAAGAACAGGCAACAGAGGAAATGGAAGAACTTCTGAAAAAGTACGGTTATAGAATGAAGTTCCCCGCAAAAACTGGTGATCTGTCACGGCGTTGGTGTTCTGCATATCTGAAAATATGTGTTGCAGATACGGTTGTCAGTAATCTTGACCGCCTTGGTGAACTTGAAGAACTGGGTGGTAAAAGACATAAATTCCCCGCAAAAGGTGGTACACATTCAGGGCGTTGGTGTAGTGGTAACTTAAAAGCAGCGGTTCAGGACAGTGTGACAGCCAATCTTGAAGAAACCAAACGTGACAAGAAAATCTTGATTGTTTCAGGTGAACGCCGTGGTGAATCTGCCGGACGGTCAAAGTACAATGAAATGGAAATACACCGCACCAATGCAGAAGCCAAGGCACACAGAATTGTTCATCAATGGCGGTGCTGCATTGATTATTCTGAAAAGGATGTGTGGGAACTGCTGAAACGGCATCATATAAACCCACACCCATGTTACAGGATAGGTTGGAACAGATGCAGTTGTATGATGTGTATATTTTCAACACCCCGGTTATTTGCCGGAGTAAAAGAACTTTTCCCTGATGATTATGCTGCACTAAGGCATGATGAAGAAGTTCTTGGGTTCACACTGGATAACAAAAAGAATCTTGATGAATTTATCGGTGATACACAGTCTTGCGTGTGTTGGAAGGATAAAGCAGCAATACATTCAATACTTACTGGTGAGTTCAACACAGATGACATATACACAAATGATTGGAATTATCCTGTTGGTGCATTTCATGGTGCTGACGGTGGTTCATGTTAGAAAGAAGGTGGTTATGTGAAGAAAATAGTTGCAGCATGGATTGAACAGATTCTTGAATTTCCAACCAAACTTGAATACCTTGCGTACATAGAAAGCCTGAAAAAAGGCAAACCGCAGAAGTTCAAGGAAACATCATTTGAACAGTTGGAATCAGGGGTTGTTAGAATAACGATCAGGAAACAGTATAATAACAATGCGTTCCCTGATGATGAAAAGGAAGGTGAAGAAAGTGTTTGATTATTCAAAGTTAAGAGGAAAAATCAAGGAAGTGTTTGGAACACAGGCAAAGTTTGCTAAAGCAATGGGAATGTCAACCGTGACATTATCTGCAAAATTGAACGGAACAGTTCAGTTCACTGCACCTGAAATGAACAAGGCGTGTGAAGTCCTTGGTGTTTCGGTGGAATTTATTCCACTATATTTTTTTACTGAAAAAGTTAAGACTTCTTAACTCAAAGAAAGGATAGGTGATAAATTATGAAATTCAGCGAAAAGTTGAAACAGGCTATGCAGCAGTTAGGAATCAATCAGGCACAGGTTGTTGGATTGACCGGGAAAAGTAAGGGGTCAATCAGTATGTACCTGAATGACAAGACCACACCGTCAGAACAGGTTCAAAGTGATATTGCAGTATCACTTGGACTTACCCCTGACTATTTTGAACAGGAAGAAACCCCGGTGACCTTCAAACCTTCCAAGTGTGAAGATGGCATCCCAACCTTGACAGTACATGAAGTTGCTAAGTTGATGCACAAGCACACCAACACAATAGCACTTGGGTTACAACAGGGCGTTTTTCCTTGGGGGTATGCGATTCATACCAGTGAACACCGTTGGTCATATTTCATCAATGCAAAACGTTTTGCAGAAATTGAAGGAATTGCCATATAAGGCGGTGATCTTATGCAGATAGGTGACAAAGTAAAGATCATTTCTTGCAGAAGCAGCAGACTTGAAGGGTTAAGTGGTGTAATCACAAGGGAATACAAAGGTATTTTCGGCGTAATGGTTGAAGGTCATAAAAACAATAACAGTCAATACGGTTGTTACTGGTTAAGAAAAAATCAGATTATTTTATTTGAAATTGAAGAAAGTGAGGATGAAGAAATGTTTGGAGATTATAAAACCGTACAGGTATCTTTCCTGAATGACAATGAAAAAGAACAGGTGTGTATGTCAAAGTACGCAATGTATGACAATTTTGAAGTTGGTGATGTGGTAGTAGTTAAAACAGGGCATCACGGTTTGGCAGTTGCAAAGATTGCAAGTATTGATGACACTGTTTCAAGGGTTGTAAATGGTCGTGAGATCGTCACAAAGGTTGATATGGGTACATATGAAAACCGTATTGCATCAAGAAAACGTGTGTCAGAATTAAAAACTGCTATGGATGTAAGGATCAATAAGTTGCAGCGTATGGCAGTGCTTGAAATGTTTTCGGAGAAAGACCCGGAAATGAAAGCATTACTTGATGAATACAAAGCGTTGACAGAACAGAAAGGTGAGGTACAGAAAGATGGAGAATAAGACAGTTCAGAATGTGGTGCATGGGTTCAAAGTGTTCAGACCTGATTGGACTTGTTCACCTAACGGCAACACTAAACAGTACACTTGCCCCGGAAAATTTGAGGAAGAAGGGGAACTTGATGTTTGCGGTCACGGTATGCACTTCTGTCAGACTGCTGCCGACTGCTTCAATTATTACAGTTTCAACAGTGAAAACAAGGTTGCAGAAGTCATTGCCTATGGTGAGGTAAGAACAGACGGTGACAAGTCATGTACTGACAAATTGGAGATCGTGCGTGAAATCCCGTGGGATGAAGTGTTGCGAATTGTCAATATTGGAAAGAATTGCACGGGTCGCTGCAACACCGGGGACTGGAACACCGGGGACTGGAACACCGGGGACTGCAACACCGGGGACTGGAACAAATCTTCTTTCAATACTGGTTGTTTTAATACAGAAGAACAGAAGATCGTGCTGTTCAATAAGCCGTCAAATATGACTTACAGTGAATGGTTAGATTCAGATGCAAGATATTTACTGAATCAGATACCAAAGGATGTTGTTGAATGGGTATATGAAGAAGATATGACTGATGAAGAAAAGGCAGCACATCCAACCTATGAAACAACAGGCGGTTATCTCAAAGTGCTTGATGAATTTAAATGTGGTCAGTTGTGGTGGGGCAGCCTGTCAGACCGCAGAAAGGAAATCATCAAGGCAATACCAAACTTTGATGCTGAAATATTCTTCCAGTGTACGGGTGTCAGGGTAGATGAATGATCTGCACCTTATGCCCCATCAGGAAGATGCACTGAACAGAACTGAACAGTTCAACCGTTGTGCTTATTATCTTGATATGGGACTGGGTAAGACCTTTGTGGGTGCTGAAAAAATGTATCTGCTGAATAATGCTGTGAACTTGGTCATCTGTCAGAAATCCAAAATTGATGACTGGGTTCAGCACTTCAAAGATTATTACCCTGATTACAGGGTGATGAACCTGACCAAGAAAAGTGAAGCAATCAATTTCAGGGCGGTACTTGATACCAAGGACTTATACAACCAAGGTGTTCAAATGATAGGCGTTATCAATTATGAAACTGCTTTCCGGCGGGATTGGTTGCTGAAACTTAAAGATTTCACACTGATGCTTGATGAAAGTTCCCTGATAACCAATGAAACGGCAAAACGGTCAAAGTTCATTCTGAAAATGCAGCCGGAAAGCGTGATTTTATTATCAGGAACACCAACAGCCGGAAAGTATGAACGGTTGTGGTCACAGGTTCAGTTGCTTGGGTGGAATATTACAAAAAAAGCGTTTTGGTCATCATACGTTCAGACTGAATGGGTTGAGAACGGGGACGGTTTCAAACGTGAAGTAATAACCGGGTACAAGCACACGGAACACCTGAAAAAGAAACTTGCAGATCATGGGTGCATTTTTATGAAAACTGCTGATGTGATTGAACTGCCGGAACAGACAGAACAGAAGATATTCTTTAAGGTAACACAGGCGTATAAGTATTTTATCAAAAATAGTTACATCATGCTTGATACCCTGAATATGTGCAAGTTCAAGGATGATTCAGATTATTACGGTACGGATGTGACCCCACGGGTTGAACTGGTCGGTGATAACAGCCTGACCAAGATGCTATATGCACGGCAGTTGTGCGGGCAGTGGCACAAGGAAAAACTGGAAGGTTTGCGGGACTTGGTTGAATCAACAGAAGATAGGCTGATTATATTCTACAACTTTACCGCAGAACTTGAAGCAATGCAGAAAAAACTTGCTGATCTGAACAGACCATATTCAGTTGTGAATGGGTCAAAGAAGGACTTGACCGCATACGATCAGGCAGATGATTCAATCACATTCATACAGTATCAAGCCGGGGCAATGGGTGGTAACTATCAGAAAGCAAACAAGATTATTTATTTCACTTTGCCACTTGGCAAAGGGTCATGTGATATGTGGGAACAGTCAAAAAAGCGTATTCACCGCATAGGACAAGCCAAACCATGCTTTTACTATTACTTACTGGTGAAGGGTACGGTTGAAGAAAGAAACCTTGCAGCGTTGAAAGAAGGGAAGGAACTGACAGATGAGTTATTCAAAAATACTTAATTGGATATTTGGAATCATGGCATTTATCGGTGTATTCCTGATAATCGGTGCAGTCGGTGCATCTGACTATGCGGTTGAAATGGGAATATATGAACCACTTACTGCACACCTGAAAGAATACATCACTGGTGCGATTCTGATAATTCCCGGAATCATTTATTTGAAAATCACGGAAAGGGGTGATGAAAATTGAACTATTCAAAGAGCATGAGAAAGTCGGCAATGGTCAAAAGGGTCTTGATTCTGATTGGTGTTGCCTTTGGTGTTGGGTTAGCTGTTGGGGGTGTGTCTGTATATGCCCTGAAAACTCATATAACTGCCAAGGACAAAGAGAAATCAATAGAACGCACACTTGAACGGGATAACACAGAAACCCTTGTATATGTGGCGTATGATGACAGAACATTCACACAGGAAATTTCCCTTGACTGGGGTGCGGGTGACTTAGATTTCACACCACTTGACTGTAAGATGCCGGAAGAACAACAGGAATTTACATATTACCTTTGTACCGGGTACAACATTGATTTTACCCTTGTCATGGCACTGATTCAGAATGAAAGCAGTTTTGACCCGGCGGTCATCAGCAAAACTAATGATTACGGTTATATGCAGATCAATCAGATCAATCATCAGTGGTTGACAGATACCCTTGGTGTTACGGATTTTACAGACCCGTATCAGAACATCAGGGCGGGCGTGTTCGTACTTAGAAAACTGTTTGAACGGTATCAAGATACCAATATGGTCTTGATGGCGTACAACATGGGTGAAGATGGTGCTGCCCGGTTGTGGGAAAAGGGCATCTATTCAACAGATTATACAGAAAAAATACTGAACTATCAGACACAGTTCAATGAACGGTTGGGCGGTGAGTAAATGGCAGCAGAAAAGAATTTTGAAAACAAAGTCAAGAAGTTCCTGAAGGACACCGGGGCATGGCTGCTGAAATACTGGGGCGGTGCTGCTTATACAAAAAGCGGTATTCCTGACCTGTTGGTTTGTTCAGATGGGTGTTTCCTTGGCATTGAAGTCAAAGCACCAAACGGTGAACCGTCACTGTTGCAGTTGGTCAACCTCAAAAAAATCAGAGAATCAGGCGGGTATGGAATTTTGTTGTACCCCAAGGATTTTGAACAGTTCAAAATGTTCATTACAAAAAAATCAGAACTTAACGCTTGGTATCTTTCCAACATTGAAGATCAGAAGCGTTGGGAAATAAAATTATCAAAATAAGGAGTGAAAAAGCATGGCAGCAAAAAAGAAAGCAGATGCAGCGGTTGAGAATACCGCAGAAGTAACACAGGAAAGCGTTCAGGAAGAAATTGAACAGGTAGCAGCAGACAACGCAAAGGAACTTGACAATAAGAAGTATGTGGTTGACCACTTACTTTCAACCAAGCGTGAGGGAATGGAAGATCTGATTGCATACATGGAAGAAATCGGATTCTTTGAAGCACCTTGCAGTGGTGGAAATCACCTTGCTTGTCAGTTCGGACTTGTTCATCATAGCAGAAATGTGATGATGGCAGCAGAAAACATTGGTTATGCACTTCTTGGCAAGGTCAAGTATGCAGAAATCCGTGATTCAGTCATCATTGCAGCAGCGTTACATGATCTTGGCAAGTGTGGTGATTATGGCAAGCAGATGTATGTGCCTAACATTTTGAAGTCAGGCAAGGCATCAGAAGCTAAGCCGTTCAAGCGTAACCCGGCACTTCTTCCACTTGACCATGCAACACGCAGTATCAAGTTAGCAACCCTTTTCATTGACCTGACGGAAGATGAAGAATTTGCGATCAGATACCATGATGGTCTGTATGAATCAGCAAACTATGCAGTGAAGGGAAATGAAACCCCATTATATTTGATTCTGCACTATGCTGATTTATGGTCAAGCAGAGTAACAGAAGGCAGCACAGATGAAGGGAGTGAAGAATAATGGCAGAGTATAAATATGATAACCCGCAGTTGACTGAATCATTTAAGAAATCCATGAATGAAGTATACGGTGCATCAGCATTTCAATACCCAAGATATGATTTACCTATGTTTGGGTTAGGTATACCAACGCCAAACACACATAATTCGGTTAGACCACATTTCAGTAATCGCTATAAAAAGAATGAATTTTTAGAACCTGATCGTATCTTAAAATCTAAAAATGCAACAGTTGTGTTTTGGAAAGATGGAACGAAAACAGTTGTTAAGTGTGCGAAAAATGAAGAACCTAATGAATACAATGCTTTCACCGCTGCACTTGCAATCAAATTATTTGGTACTAACAGTCGTGTGAAAAAGATCATCAAGAATAAAACAGTTATTCAGGAGAAGAAAGGACAGGTGAAATAGTATGGCACAGATGCTTTTGATTATGGGTGAATCAGGTACAGGAAAAAGTACCAGTATGAGAAATTGCGATCCGGCAACAACTGCAGTTGTGAACCCGGTTGGTAAGCCGTTACCGTTCAAGGGTAAGTTCACAATGTTGAACAGTGAGGTTGAATCCCGCAAAATCTGCAAGTTTATGAAGGAACAGGCAGCAGCCGGGAAGAAGTTACTGGTGGTTGATGACTTCCAGTATATCCTTTCTGTTCCATACATGAACCGTATCAAGGAAAACGGTTGGGATAAATGGAATGACTTTGGTGCGAATTACTTTGAAATCATTGAGGTGTGCAAGGAACTTCCTGATGATGTTGTGGTTGCTTATATGACCCACACAGAAACCCTTGAAAATGGTGTAACCACTATTAAGCTGATCGGAAAGTTACTTCGTGAGAAGATCACCATTGAAGGACTTTTCACCATTGTACTTAGAACAGGCGTGAATGAAGGAAAATATTACTTCTACACACAGAACAGTGGCAAGGACACGGTGAAGTCACCTATGGGAATGTTCCCGGCATACGCCATTGACAATGACCTGAATTATGTGGCTGATAAAATCCGCAACTTCTATGAAGTCGGTGAGTATAAGACAGATGCAGAAATGGGTCAGGCTGATGCACAGGCTGCATCCGATCTTGAAAAGCCGGATGCAAACGGCAGACGGGCAAGGGGTGGAAAAAAGACCACAGCCACAGCAACACCGCCTACTACAACAGAAGATGCAGCACCAAAGACAGGCAGAACCGCCCGCAAGACACATGATGAAGTGGTGGCTGAAAATAATCAGAAAATGGCTGATTATATGGCAGAGCGTGACAAGGCTATTGATGCGGTTGCTGATGGGCGTGAAGAAATCCCGTTTGATGAAGCGTGTGCAGCAGCGGATTCTGTACCGCAGCCGGAACTTGAAACACCGCCAAGAAGAACCCGCAAGGAAAGAAAGTCTGCTGAACAGTCTGAACCTGTTCAGGACGGTACAACAAATACTAATTCTGAATCTGTCACACTGGATGCAGACACATACTTCTATGTTCCGGCTGATGATAACTATGTGATGAAGCACAAGGGTGACACGGTTGACCTGATTGTTGACGGTGTTGAGGTTATGAAGGTCATCAGTAAGGAAGAATTTGGTGAAGGTGTGAAGCGTTTAGCACAGGCAGACAACCCTAAGCCGGAAAATCCTATTGATGGGGCAATGAACCCGCCGGAGAAGGGCAGACGAACAAGAAGAAGTGCAGCACAGGCACAGCCTGATAATGCAGATACAACAGCGGATGAAACCCCGGCAGTAGATGAACAGCCGACTGGCAGAACCCGCAGAGTAAGAAAAACACGCTAAGAAAGTGAGGTAAAAGAACATGAACAATCCTTTTGGTTTACCTGATGAACTGTTTGGTGCAATCCTTGCATCAGCAATCACAGAAGGAATGAACACGGCGGGTAGCCGTTCAATGAAGAAGCCGAACCCGGCAGTACCTAAACAGGATGTATCGCCGGAAGATGGTGCAACTGCTGCAAAGAAAATCTATGATTCCTATGTAAAAGCCGGGTTCAATGAGGTTCAGGCGTTTGAGTTGTTGAAGTTAGTATTAAGCAAATAAAGAAAGGTTAAAAGGTGAAAAATTATGGCTATTGATTTCAGTGCATTTGATGAAAAGGTTGATTTACAGGAATTACAGAATGAGGTGCAGAACGCACCTGATAATGATTTTGCTGATGTGCCGGATGGTACATATATCATTAGTATTGAGAAGATGGAAATTAAGTTGACTAAGGCACAGGATAAGTTGATGTTTGCAGTTCAGGCAAAGATCAAGGAAGGTGAACAGGCAAACCGCATGATCTTCTTCAACCGTGTTATTTCCGGCAACAGTTCCGCAAAGTGGACGGACGGACAGGCAATCAAGTCTGTATGCACTTGGGTGAACAAGCTGATTGCAGAAGATGACACACCTGTTGAGTTCGTAAACTATGCAGATTTTGCAGATCAGATTCTTGATGTATTCCAGTCTATTCAGGGTGCGATTGAAGTTGAGGTTGATTATAAGGCAGATGCTTTCAACCCTATCACAATCAAGGAAGTTTTTGATTGCTAAAAAATTTTACTTGTAAAGTTAAGAAGTCTTAACTTAAAATGTTATCAGGCGGTGGCGGGGTCGCACCTTTCCACCGCTATTTTCAGAAAGGGTGAATGTAGTGATTTTTTATGACTTTGAGGTTTTCAAGGAAGATTGGCTTGCCGTTTTCATTGATGTGACCAAGAAAAAAGAATATGTGATAATCAATAACCCTGATGAATTAAAAGCCTTATATGAAGCGAATAGCAAGGATATATGGGTAGGTTATAATAACCGCCACTATGACCAGTACATTATGAAAGGTATTCTGTTGGGAATGAACCCAAAAAGAATCAATGACTGGATAATTGTTGAAAAAAAGGAAGGGTGGCAATTTTCATCAGCGTTCAACAAAGTTCCAATGATTAACTATGATGTTATGCCGAATCCCCCGGTTGGTTTGAAAACACTGGAAGGTTTTCTTGGTAGCAATATCAAGGAAACGGATGTTGATTTTAGAATAAACAGGAAATTGACCAAGGAAGAAATTGAAATGACGGTTTTCTACTGTCGGCATGATGTGGAAGAAACCATCAAAGTATTCCTTGAAAAAATAGATGAATTTAATGCAATGCACGGTATCATTCAGGCTTTCCCGGACATTGTGAACCTGTCTGATATAGGGGACAGTGAAGCAAGAATCACCGCAAAGGTGCTTGGGTGTTCCCGCAGATCATTTGAAGATGAATTTGATTTTTACTTCTTGCCGTGCTTGCAACTGAAAAAATATAAATATGTTCAGGACTGGTTTGAACAGAAAAGACAAGAAGCCTTGTCAATGGACTTGGCACACATGGATAAATACTCAAAACGCACATGGTACAAGGAACAGGGACTTGAAACCGTGGTTGCGGGTATTCCTCATTCATTCGGTTTTGGCGGTGTTCATGGGGCAACAGCCACACCAATTCACAAGACCGGGCAACTGCTGCACGTTGATGTAAACAATTACTATCCTTCAATGCTGATTGCTTGGGGACTGGTTACAAGGGCAGCAACTAATGACAATTACCCGTTGGTGTATAACACACGAAAAGCCATGAAGGAAAAACAGATTGCTGCAAAAAACGCCGGAAACAAGAAAGAAGTCAAGCGGTGGAAGAAAGCACAGTTGCCATATAAGAAGATGCTGAACGCCTTGTCAGGTGCAATGAAGGATGAAACCAATGCAGCGTATGACCCAAGAAACAATAACTGTATGTGCATCAACGGTCAGTTGATGTTGCTTGACCTGATTGAACACCTTGAAGTTGTACCGGGATTTGAACTGATTCAGTCCAACACGGACGGTCTTATTATTTGGATTCCTGACACAGATGAAGCCTTTGAAATGGTTGATGATATTTGTTGGGAGTGGGAACAGCGTTGTTCAACAGATCAGTGTTCAATTCTTCTTGAACTGGATAACATCAGTGAAATCTATCAGAAGGATGTGAACAATTACCTTTGGGTTGGTATTGACGGCGGTGTTGAAAGAATCGGTGCTTATGTGAAGGAACTTTCAGCGGTTGACAATGATCTGCCAATCCTGAATAAAGCACTGGTTGACTACATGGTTAAGAAAACCCCGGTTGAACAGACCATCAATCAGTGTGATGACCTGATTATGTTTCAGAAGATCGTCAAGTTATCAGACAAGTATGATTGGGTGGAACATGAGCATTGCACCCCGCTTGTCAGTCATATAGGCAAAAGAACAATCAAGACGGTGTATGAATACCCTGACAAGGACAAATACACATATAAGTCATACAGGGTGTTTGCATCTAACGATCAGAAGGACGGCAGATTGCTGAAACGTAAACAGGTGAAAGCTAAGGGTGAAAAATTCGGTAATACACCTGACCACTGTTTCATTTTCAATGATTCAGTTGTTGGGGTAAAAACACCGCCTGAACTTGATAGGCAGTGGTACATAGATTTAGCAAAGAAACGCTTGAAACAATTTGGTGTTGTAGCGTAACACCGGGAAGGAAGGTTTTTCATGGATTTAGAAATCAGATATGAAAATGGTTCAATGACTGTTCATCTTGAAGAATTTCTGAATATCCGCAGCATTGCCAAGGTCAGGAAACTGCTGAAACTTATCAGAAGCAGTTTCACCCCGGAATGTGAACAGCAGATTAAAGAATTTGTTCAGGACTGGATTGAACAGTTTGAACAGAAACAGTTGGAAACTGAACGGTATATCACAGGGTATGAACAGAAAGTCAGTTATTGTCAAAAGCAGTTGCGGGATGCTTTATATACCCGTGACAGTTACAAGAAGTCAACACCGCTGCATAAGTCGGAAGGGTGGGACAGATGGAATGAAGAAGTGAAAGGGTGCAGAAAAGAACTTGCAGAAGTGAAAACACTGCTTCGTTCCTATCAGTCCCGGTACAACAGCAACATCAGGAATAAGGATTTTTATAAAAAGGTGTTAGAAAACATCACATAAGGTAGGTGATAAAAGATGCTTTACAAAGGTTATGTTGAAACCAAGGGCAAGGCAAGCATTGAAAAACTGAAAAACAGAACCACATGGAAAACCTATGATGAAGTGAAGAACTTGAATGGGTTCGGTGGGGTTTTGGCTGATGACACCATCCTTATTGACATTGATGATTCTGACCAATCTGAAATTCTGATGAACATTGTGGAAGAACTGCAACTTGACTGTAAAGTCCTTTGTACCAGTAGGGGAAAACACTTTCTTTTCAAGAACCGCACTATTGCAAGGAACAGGACACACGTTCAGTTGGCTGTTGGTCTTACTGCTGATATAAAGGTCGGCAGTAAGTTATCCTATGAGGTCATCAAGATTGACGGTGAAGAAAGATTTTGTGAATGGGACATTGAAGAAGGTGGAAAGTATCAGGAAGTTCCCAAGTGGTTGTTCCCGGTCAAGGCAACCGCAGACTTTGTTGATATGGATGCCGGGGACGGAAGGAATCAAGCACTTTTCAATTATATCTTGACCCTGACTGCAAATGATTTCACGGTTGAAGAAACCCGTGAGTGCATCCGCATCCTGAACAAGTTTGTTCTGAAACAACCGCTGTCAGATGATGAACTGGAAGTGATCTTGCGTGATGATGCTTTTCAGAAACCTGTTTTTTTCCTTGGCAGCACATTCCTGTTTGACAAGTTTGCAGTGTTTATGAAGAACACGGCACACGTTATCAAAATCAACGGACAGTTACACATATACAAAGACGGTGTGTATTCCAATGGCTACAAGGAAATTGAATCAAACATGATTCAGCACATTCCAAACCTGAAAAAGATGCAACGCCGGGAAGTTCTTGACTACATGGAACTGATCGTTGATGAAAAAGAACAGTCAGATGCAAACCTGATTGCTTTCAACAATGGTGTATATGACCTTGTGACCGGGGAACTGAAACCATTCAGCACGGACATTGTTATTACTAACAAGATTCCTTGGGACTACAAGCCGGATGCCTATTCTGAACTGGCAGATAGTACACTGAACAAGTTAGCGTGTGGTGATGCAGCGATCAGGGCATTGTTGGAAGAATGTATTGGTTACTGCTTTTACAGAAGAAATGAGTTAGGCAAGGCGTTCATTCTGACAGGTGACAAGTCCAATGGTAAAAGTACATTTTTGGATTGTGTCAAAGCAATCCTTGGTGATCGGAACATTTCAGCACTTGACCTGAAAGAACTGGGGGACAGGTTCAATACTTCAATGATGTTCGGCAAACTGGCAAACATTGGTGATGATATTGGTGATGATTTCCTTCAAGGTTCACAGGTCAGTGTGTTCAAAAAAATAGTAACAGGTAACCGCATCAAGGCAGAGCGAAAAGGACAAGACCCATTTGAGTTCAACCCGTTCATCAAACTGTTATTCAGTGCCAATGATATTCCCCGTATGAAGGACAAGACCGGGGCGGTACTTAGGCGTTTGGTCATCATCCCGTTCAATGCCACGTTCAGCAAGGATGACCCTGATTATAGACCATTCATCAAGTATGAGTTGACACAACAGGATAGCATTGAATATCTTATCAGACTTGGTGTGGAAGGACTAAAAAGGGTAGTCATAAATAATGGATTCAGTAAGTCAGATAAGGTTCAGAATCAGTTGGATGAATATGAACAGGAAAACAATCCCATCCTTGCATTTATCAATGACACCGGGGTTGACATGATCGAAAATGAACCAACCAATGAGGTATACAAGCGGTATCAGGTATTTTGTGCAGACAACAGTATGCAGCCAATGTCAAATATAGTATTCAGTAAGCAGATCAACAAACGCCTTGACTTGGAAATTTCAGTTGTAAAACTGAACGGTCAGACAAGGCGTATTTTCAGAAGTAGAAAGGACGGTGATTGAAATGAATGAAGTTTTGTTCAGTAGTAACACAGATGACTGGGCTACACCACAGGACTTATTTGATGCACTGGATGCAGAATTTCATTTCACATTAGACCCGTGTTCAAGTGAACAGAATCATAAGTGTGACAGGTATTTCACTAAAGAAGATAACGGGTTATTGCATGATTGGGGGGGGGAATCTGTCTTTTGCAACCCGCCATATGGTAAAGAAATGTATAAATGGGTTGAAAAATGCTATTTTGAGGGACGGAAAGAACACACAACTGTTGTTCTGTTGATTCCGGCAAGAACAGACACCAAGTATTTTCACGATTTTATTATACACAGGACAGAAATTCGATTCATAAAAGGTCGGTTGAAATTTGGGAACAGTAAAAATGCAGCCCCTTTTCCTTCAATGTTGGTGATATTCAGGGGTGCAAAAGTTTGATAAGAAAGGAAGGTATCAATTAGTGAAAGGTGGAAGAAATCAGGAAGGATATGCAGACCCAACGGCAACTATTGCTGTTGGTAGAGTGGCAAGGGAAGAACGTGAACAGATTGAATGTGAAGCAGCAGACAAACGTGCCTATGATCTGATTAAGGTTTTGAAGTACATCATTAAAGGTGCGGGATTTGAACTGACTGAACGTGTTCAGGTGAAAGATACCAAGACAGGAAGGGTTTACAGATGATTGAAAAAATAAAGAAATTCATCAGAATAATCACAATACTACTGATGACCACCCTTGTCATATTTCTAATATACACAGTATTCAAGTATGAATGGAAAAACATACTTTGTTTTGTAAGTGTCATTACAGTGGTTCTTATTATCTGTTGGGCGTTTGATTGGTGAAAGGAAGGTGTTCAGAATGACAGAAAATGTATGTGTTACCTGTCAGTATTATGAAAGCTGCAACCGCCCTGAACGATTTATGAAATGTATGGGTTATAAACGGAAATTACAGGTCGGTGACAAAATTCAGTGCGGTGATACTGATGATGTAATTAAAACAATGAAAGACCTTGCAAAAGAAGGTGTTGAAACTGATTTCCTGTATGAAAAAGACGGTGTTCAAGGCTTATGGTTGGAAGTGAAAGGGGTGAAGTCAAATGTATGATGAACAGGAAGATGCTGCACAGTTAGAATGGTGTCGGCAGTGGTCAGAAGAACATAAAAAGAAAATGACCCAGAAGATGCAGAAGAAGATCAGACGGGTTCAGCACTGGTGTAACTGTAAGTTGTATGTCAAGTATGCTTGGTATGAGTTCCGGGCAATGGTGAAAGGATAAGGTGAATGATTATGGAAAATAAGATTTTGGAATTATTGGAACAGAAAGGCAGCGTATCAATGAATGATGATATTTTCCCATTGGTGGAAAAAGAATTTGAAGGTCAGGTGATTGGTGCAGAACTTTATGAACTTGCACACCAATACATATCACAGTTGTTGTATGGGGTACATACTGCCGGGGTTGCCGTAATTGCTGTTCCTAAGTTTGCAGCGGGTCAGCAGTTCGGTCAGATGGTTGTTGCTGATGTGATTTATACAAAGGTGAATGATACACCGTATGATTTTATGCAGTAGTTACGCAATAGTTACGGTTGGTTACGGTTCACGGTTACGGTTGAAACCCTTGTAAATACTGGCGGTTACGGTTGGTTACGGTTAAAAGCAATTTTCTTATTATTTTTATTTATTGTATATTCTATACATCATAAAAAGTAAAAATATAGAGTATAAGGCGTGAACCGTAACCGTAACTAACCGTAACCAGTAGGAAATTCAAGGCTTTCAGGGTGTTTTTAGTGTGATTTTATCCGTAACCGCAAGCGTAACCGTAACCGGGAAAGGACAGGTGAAAGAATGAAAACATTATCCGCAAGGGAATATTTAGGACAGTTACAGGAACTTGATACTAATATCAATCAGGACTTAGAACGCCTTGATGATATGAAAATCAATGCTTGCAGTACCGGGGCAATAGATTATTCTGCTGAAAGAGTGCAGACAAGTCCGTCAGGTGACAGTTTATGCAAGGCAGTTACAAATTATGTTGCTTTCAATGATGAAATCAATGCAGAGATTGACCGCTTTTCAGATGCCAAGGAACAGATCATCAAGCAGATTAGAGGTCTACACAATGCAAGGTATTCACAGGTGTTGTTCAAGGTGTATGTGCAGTTTAAGAGTTTGAAAGTTGCATCAGGTGAAATGGGTATGTCATATCAGTATGTCAGGAATCTTCACAAAAAGGCACTTACAAGGTTTGAAGAAACTTATGATGATCTGCATTACTTAACTTAATGTATATTTACTGTCACATGAAACAACAAAAAGAGCGTTTTACGATAGATTTTGTTGTTTCAAGTATATTGTGTATTCTTGAATCTAATGATAGGATGTATCTTGACAAGATGGGAATTGTGAAGAAGCGGTTGTTTTTTCACAATTCTTTTTTGTTTATGCCGATATTTGCACCCTGAAATGTAATGTTTCAGGGATTTTTTATTGCAAAAATACATGAAAGGGGTGTTGTTTGATGGCAAAAACGGCAAAATTAACTGAAAAACAGCAGCGTTTTGTTGAAGAATACCTGATTGACCTGAACGCAACACAAGCAGCCATTCGTGCGGGTTATTCGGCAAAAACAGCAGATCAGCAAGGTTCAAGGATGTTGGCAAATGTCAAGGTTCAACAGGCAATTAGTGTTGCAATGGCAGAACGCAGCAAAAGAACAGGAATCAATCAGGACAGGGTTGTTTTAGAACTTGCCCGCATTGCTTTTGTGAAAATGACAGACCTTGTTGACAGTCACGGAAGAATAAAAGACGGTGCATCAGAAGATGACCTTGCCTGTATTGAATCCGTGAAATATAAACAGTCTGAATCAGAAACCGGGTCAAGTGTTGAAAGGGAAGTGAAGATTTCACCAAAGCTGAAAGCACTTGAATTACTTGGTAAGCATTTGGGTATGTGGAATGACAAGATTGATGTGAATATCACACAGCCTATTGTTATCACTGGTGAAGATGCCCTTGAAGATTAGGCGGTGATCGTCTATGGTCAAGAACAGAATATCTTCACAATATGTTTTTGGGTATCAGAAGTTTATCCTGTACCCGGAAGATTACAAGGCTACAAAGTCCGGCAAGAAGAAAGTGCTGCTGCCTGAACTGGTTGGTAAGGGTTACGGTACTTTTTGGCGTTGGAAAGGTAGATATAGGGTATGCAAGGGTAGCCGTGCATCCAAGAAATCAAAAACAACTGCCCTTTGGTACATCACCAATATGATGAAGTACCCACAGGCAAATACCCTTGTGGTCAGAAAGACTTTCAGAACCCTGAAAGATTCCTGTTTCACAGAATTGAAGTGGGCGATTCACCGCCTTGGCGTTGATGCCTTTTGGGAAATCAAAGAATCACCACTTGAAATGACCTATAAACCAACAGGTCAAAAGATTTATTTCAGGGGACTGGATGACCCCCTGAAAGTAACATCAATAACCGTTGATATTGGTTGCTTGTGTTGGATGTGGATTGAAGAAGCGTATGAAATCAGTTCAGAAGATGATTTCAATATGCTTGATGAATCAATCCGTGGTGCTGTTCCTGACGGTTCAGGACTGTTCAAGCAAATAACCCTTACACTGAACCCGTGGAATGAACACCACTGGATAAAGAAGCGGTTTTTTGATAACACAGATGATGAAACCCTTGCAATGACCACCAACTACAAGTGCAATGAATGGTTGGATAAGGCAGACTTAAAAGTCTTTGAAACCATGAAGAAGCAAAACCCAAGGCGTTACAAAGTGGCGGGTCTTGGTGATTGGGGTATTGTAGACGGTCTTGTCTATGAAAATTGGGAAGAAAAGGCGTTCAGTGTTGATGAAGTCAAGAAGATTGCCGGGGTCAAGTCTGTATTCGGTCTTGACTTTGGTTATACAAATGACCCGTCAGCACTGTTTTGTGGTCTGATAGATCAGTCAAGTAAGACCATTTGGGTCTTTGATGAAATGTATCAGCCGGGCATGAGTAATGAAGCCATTGCCGAACAGGTTCAGCGGATGGGATATGTGAAAGAGAAGATCACAGCCGATTCAGCAGAACCAAAGAGTATTGACCGCTTGCGTGAACTGGGTCTGAAAGGAATCAGGAAAGCAAGGAAGGGCAAGGACAGCATCAACAACGGCATTGACTTCATACAGGACTATCATATTATCATTCATCCCCGTTGCGTGAATTTCATCACAGAGATCAGCAACTATCAGTGGGATAAGGATGCCAAGACGGGCAAGAAACTGAACCGCCCTATTGATGATTTCAACCACCTGATGGATGCAATGCGTTATGCGATTGAACAGATGGCAAAAGGTGATGCCTTTAGTTTTGATTAAGCAATTACCGGGTAGAATACACGGTGTCAGCAGCCGTTTCTTTTTGGACGGTAGGAAAAGGTTGTCAAATGCTTACTCCGGGGCGGTTGCAATCGGTGACCGCTTATGACACCTGTATAACTACTTTTTGAGATATTAGAAACAAATTAGTAACACATACCCTTGGAAACATAGTGTTTTCAGGGGTTTTGATTTTATTATGCAATGAAAGGGGTGAATTGAACCGTGTTCAGTTCCTTTGTGGATGCAATCACATTAAAACTTAGCAATTTCATATTGCAAGGGGCAAAGGCACACATGACCAACTTGGAATTTCTTGAAAAGGAAATTGCAGCATGGAAGTGTTCACCCCGTAGAATGATGCAGATAAAAGGATTTTTGTACTATGACGGTGACCATGATGTAATTCACCGCAAGCGTACAATGATCGGTGAAGGTGGGGAACTTGAAGTTGTTGAGAACCTACCAAACAACAGAATTGTTGATAACCAGTATGCAAAGATGGTCAATCAGAAAGCCAATTATCTGTTTGGTAAGCCGTTCACACTAAGCGGTGAAAACACTGCATATATTGAACTGCTGAAAAAGATATTTGACAAGAAGTTCATGCGAACATTGAAAAGTGCTGGCAAAGCTGCATATAACGGCGGTATTGCTTGGCTATATCCATACTACAATGAACGGGGTGAATTTGCTTTCAGGCTTTTCCCCGCTTATGAGATTTTGCCATTTTGGAAAGATTCTGAACATACTGAACTTGATTTCTTCATCCGGCATTATGTGACGGTTGCCTATGACGGCACCGCATACAAGGGCTGGCAGCTCCAGCCCAACGGCGTTACCAT
>ENA-OPCV01001081-OPCV01001081.1-human-gut-metagenome-genome-assembly--contig:-NODE-1081-length-22033-cov-5.491355_pt1 | contig 22033 bp, 19 predicted proteins | sample MGYA00241257_ERZ501494 | MGnify/ENA primary metagenome ERZ501494 (study PRJEB25962, sample SAMEA2042618) | human gut metagenome | biome: human gut; feature: human-associated habitat; material: faeces...
TGCTCGTCGGTTCCGGTGAGGAACATGACGTTGTAGCCCTGGAGCCGCTTGAAGCGCGCCATGGTGTCCGTCGCCACGGTGCAGTAGGCGTGGCCGATGTGGAGCTTGGCGGACGGGTAATAGATGGGGGTGGTAATGTAATAATTACCTCTGCATTTTTCGCACATAAAGAATCCTCCTAAATAAAAAAGCACCCCTGGAATCATCCAAGGGCGACAAAAACTGACGCGGTACCACCTTGATTCGCACAGACATCCTATCCGTGCCTCAAACGCCTGTAACGGGGCAAACCGGAACCATTTACCCAGAATATATCTGCTCAATGGCTCAGCTCCGAGACCATGTTCCGCTCCCCTCGCCGCACCCCCTCGCACCTTCCGGGGCTCTCTTTCGCGGGAGAAAAAGCGTACTCTTCTCTTCACAGCCAATTTACATTATTATATCTAATATACGCAAAATCGGTGGGTTTGTCAATATTAAACCTCGTAATCCAGGCAGACGCGGCTCTTATAGTAGGGCCGCACCTTGCTGTCGGCGACGGCCACATGAGCCGGGTGCTTGGAGTAGCCCTTGAGCGCCTCGGCAGACTCAAAGGTGGTGTCCAGCATCAGGTCTGCGTTGGAAGAGGGCAGGCCGTTGATGTTCACATGCACCTCCACAAGGCCCGGGATCTGCCCTGCCAGGCCCTCCAGTCCGGTTTTGATGTTCGCCTTGATCTCTGCCTTTTCGGCGGTAGAAAGCTCGTCCTTGAGCTGCCAGAGAATGATATGCTTGACCATAAAAAATACCTCCTGCGTTTTCTCCATTGTAGCAGAGAAATGCAGGAGGTGCAATTGGTTTTTGAGAAACGGCAGAGCTCTATTTTTAGTCGTTGCTGTGCTCCCACGATTCATACGCAACGACGTAGATGACATCCACGATCACCATAATCACCAAGACCACGGTGCGGGCTGTGCGGGCCTCTGGGAACACGATCAGAACATTGGAAAGGCCAAACGTAATACCGTTTGCCAACTCCCAGATGCCATTTTTCTTCTGCCAGAACGCCCGATATTCAGGGTCACGGTTATACTGGTTGAATGGGAGGTTAATGAGCGGATCCTTGCCCATCAGGTCGCGCACGCCAGTAATAAACCACAGTACCGTGAGTACGATTGTAAAAAGAACAGAACCTGTCATAGGAAATGCACCTCCTTTTCTATCAGAATAACACACGGCCATGGAAAAAACAAGGACGGAATTCAACTCTACAAAAGGGAAGGCCCCGCCCGCAAACAACGGCCGCACAACAAAAAACCAGCCGGATCGAGGCGTTTGCAAGCCCTCGTCCGGCTGGATACTTACTTCTTCGGAGTCATAAGCCTCTTCTCCTTGGGTTCTCTCATTTTCGGAGTATGCGTTTCATAGGGTGACTCTCCTTAGAAACTACCTGAAACTGAAGAGTTTTATGCAAGGGGATGAACTACTCTAGTACATTGGACTGACCCTTCTCTTAACTGTTGGACTGCGGTACCGAGATTCTGAAGATGAATTTCATATTACCACATTCTTTCGAGTTAGATTTGCCAGGGATTCCATTGCTTAGTACATTGGAGTTACTCCTTTTTGGTCATTCAAACAGGTGCATCCGTGTAACTGTCCTCATCATGGGAGATCACCTCGGGCGGATCTATTTGAATTGCCAGGGGATTTATTCTGACAGACTGTACTGTTTTCGCATTTTTGATGCTCAAGACCGGCTCTGTTTTTGTGTTTTTATACGGGGGAAACATCCCGTTTGTGGTGAGCCTCTGTTTTGCTTCTCAGCGAATCCCGACAGCCTGTCCCTGCTGTGCGGGTTCCATATCGACCATCGGTCTCGCTCCTTTCTGCTTAAAGTCAGCGGGGTTAGCTCTCATTTGAGCTTCTGCTGTACTTCTCTGGTTTCTGGCTTTATTATACAGGAAGATGCACAGTTTGTCTATTCGCAGAGTGCACAACAAATCAGACATACTTTTGCATCAAAAGTCCAAATTTCTGGGATACATGAATTTCGTCTTTCCGGTGCACTACTCCACCTCCCCGGGCAAAGGCTCTGCCCCGCAGATCGTGCAGGGCCATCGCAGACACTGCTCCGGCATGTTAAATAGGTATCATCACAGAGCATGCAGCTATATAAATCTGATATGCCCGCTATAAAATCTGTGAATAATATGTCGATTTCACCTCATCCAAAGGCCAGAAAATGGTACAGATGGCTAAGAATCAGCAAAGAGATTGTGCAAATCGCATAGTTTTCCCCCTGTACTTTTTGCAATCTGCACAACTGTTTTCATCCAAAGCAGAAATGGAATATAACAAAAAGTAGAATGTTAGGTGGAGGGCTGTAAAACCGACAGAAATCGTGCTATGATACCATCACAAATTAAGAAAGGAGAGAGTGCTAATCAATGAATGCGTTGACTGCTGCTTTGAAAGAAGAGCTGAATGTTGACATGGTCACGGTGTTCGGGCTTTCCATTCCGGAGTCCGTGGTCGTGAGCTGGGGCATCATGGCGTTTCTTGTCATCGTCTCCATCCTGCTGACGCGGAATCTGCGGGTGGATCACATCACCAAGCGGCAGGCCATCCTGGAAACGGTCGTTACTACGATCAATGATTTCTTTGTGGGCCTGCTGGGCGAAAGTGGAAAGCGCTATGTCCCCTATCTGATGAGCGTGGCGCTGTACATCGGCTGCTCCAACCTGATTGGTGTGTTCGGCATCAAGCCCCCCACAAAGGACCTGAACGTCACAGCGGCTCTTGCTCTGATGAGCATCTGCCTGATCGAGTATGCCGGCATCCATGCACGCGGCGGCGTGGGCTTCCTCAAGAGCCTGGCTGCCCCCACCCCCATCATGGCCCCCATGAACGTGCTGGAGGTGGCCATCCGGCCCACCAGCCTGTGCATGCGACTGTTCGGCAACGTGCTGGGCGCTTTTGTCATTATGGAGCTGATCAAGCTGGTGGTGCCTGTGTTCGTGCCTGCCATCTTCAGCTTGTATTTTGACCTGTTCGATGGTCTGATCCAGACCTACGTCTTTGTGTTCCTGACCTCGCTGTTCATGAAAGAGAGCATCGGCGGAGAGGAATAACCACCAAACGCCTTCCCGCTGGGAGAAGGCAGCACAAATTTGATAATAAAGGAGATTTTACTTATGAACGGTTTGATTGCTCTGGGCGCTGGCATTGCAGCGCTGACTGGTATTGGCGGCGGCATTGCATAACCGGATGGCACGGTCGGATAGCGGTAATGACCTGATTGCGCCTGAAAACCGGTTCAAGCAGCAGGTGACGGTTGTCATGGATTGTACACAAAAGCAGGATTGGAAATTATTGGACAGGGAAATCCGAAAACTATTGGATATTTCCAAAGAAATGAAGGATACGAATATCCGGACTTCCGCTCTGTTCATAGCGTCTGAGGCGTGTTACGCGATCCGGGAATACAGGCATAGCATGAAGTACAGTGATGCGACCATCAAAGAGGCGGAGAAGGCGATGGAAAGTGGCGAAGCGGCAGGATACAGTTATTGGAAAATGGCCGTATCCATGAAAGCGGCGATTCTGACAGCCGGGAAAAAACGGGAGGAGGCGGTTGCCTTGTATGAAGGGATAGCACGGAAAGCCATCACGCAAAAAGACCCTTATTATGTCATGGAAGGCTACCGCATGTGTGGTTTCCTGCGCTACGAGGATGGGAAGATGGAACAGGCTTTCGAGTATTTTTTGCTCGCCCTGTCCGGGGGGAGTTACCTTTCCGGGGAAATCAGGCGGAGTTCCACGTTCACTTACGCGGCACATCTGGCTCTTCACACAGGAAGACAGGTACGTTCCCCGCTTGATGTCTCGATTTTGGAAGGACAGCTCCGGGAGTGGCTCGGGGACGACTGGAAGGAATTGGTGGACAATCCGGACATGCAGCTGGCGAAGGCCAGAAGAAAAGGGGGTATTTTCAATTGACAGAGATTTAATTAACATATATTTTTAATTTAAAATTGAATAAGTATGGACCTTGGAAATTATGGAATCGGCGGAAACGAGGTGAAGATTGACGCTTCCGAAGGTATTGCGGAAATTCCACAAAACCGAACGTTATTGGTGGAACAGTTGACAAAAGACGAACCGGTGGCTCCCGAAGTGATCGCAGGCTTGACCAACATCGACGAAGTGTTTGCACATTTCCGGCCGGAAATAGATATCGAGTTCTCGGATGCGGAGGGGGCTCCCGTAGAGGAAAATTTCCGTTTTCAAAATGTCGGCGATTTTTCTGTCAAGAAGATGACGGAACAGAGTCCTTTCTTGTCCGGGCTGAATGCGGAGAAACAGTTTGCGGACAGGATGGAGAAGTCATTGCGCTCCAACAAGGTGTTGCAACGGGTACTGGAAAATCCGGAGACACGCGGGGCTTTCGTCAATGCGATTTCCGCCATTCTGGACGATTTGAAGAACAACGAGAAGTCTAATCCTGCTAATGAATGATAGTTATGAGCGAACAGAATACACAAAGAGAAGCTGCCGTACAGCAGCAACAGGCTGTGGCGCAGTCCAGAAATCTGAATGCAGAATTGCAGGTTCTGGCTAAGTTTGGAGGTTTTAATGTCCTGGAATCTTCCGTGGACGGCATACAGAACCTGAACCCGGAACGTAAGGCGCGGCGGAACATATTCCTTTCCGATCCTGAACGGGCGGGTGAGCGCAAGGAACTGAAAAAACGGCTGGAAATGTGGCTGGATATGCTGGAGGGTAACAAATCCATCAGCGAGATGGTGGAATTGTGCCAGAAGAAATCGGCGGCGGTATCCGGTCTGCTTTCCCAAAACCAGTTGAAGGCGGTAGAGGAGGTCAAGCAGTTGGAGAAGTCTTACCGCACGGTCATGCTCTTCTACAAGAATACGGATTCCGACAAGATCAAGAACATCTCCATCGTGAACGCTTCGATGGACCAGCTTACCGATTTGGACAATTCTTTCTTCATTGATGCCATTGCGAACGAGCTTCGTGCGAACTATGACCGGTTGGACTTGCGTACCAACTACTCTCTTTTGGTTATTCCCGGGTATTTGGGTTCCAACAAGGTGATTGAAAAATGGGCAAAGATAGCACATGACAACAAGGTAATGATTTACACCGATTTCGCTGATTTGGAAAAGCCGGATGACGTTATAGAAATGTTCTTTGACTCCAACCTTTCGGGAGGCGATGTGTACAAGTCCAATGTATGTATGACCTGCAATTACCTGGTGGGACGCGGACGTTATGCGGAACTGGGTGAAACGGAAGATTTGTTGATTCCTCCTTCTGCGGCGTTGGCGGGCAGTGTGTACAAGACGGTAATGGCACAGGTTACCGCCGGAAAGAAGTACGGTTCCATGAGTGAGGTGGACGGGGTTGCATTCAACCTGAAAAAGAGTGAGATCTCTGAAATCGAGAAGATTGGCCTGATTCCGATGGTGAAGGAGTACGGCAAGGTGATGGCTTTCTCTGCCAAGACTCTGTTCAATGGGGATAACCTGGGATTGCAGACCTATTCCGTGGTCCGTGTGTTCGACTGGGTGACGAAAGTGCTGATGGACTTCCTCAACCGCCGTGCCTTTGAAAACTGGAACAGCAAGGCGGAAAGGGATTTGCGTGGTCAGATCAGCAAGTTCCTGGACAGCATACAGGGACCCGGACGCTTGATTGAGAAGTTCAAGATTCTTCGTTTCGAGCGTGACCCGAAGCAGAAAGACCGCATTTTCCTCGACATTCACCTGACTCCTTATTTCCCGGCAAAGAGTTTTGTCATCAAGCTGGAAGGTACAAAAGGGGATGACGAGAACGACTGGAACAGCGATTATGCGCAGGATGCATAGATAAAGTCCTTTCTTAGACGGCCGGAGTGTTCCGGTTGGTGACTCCGGCTGTTTCCTTTTTTACATTCTAAAAATTTCTCACCATGTCAGATGTGTTCAAGAATATAGCTGACGCTACCGGCGATAGTAGTGTCAGACGGGGCTTTGCCGACCTTTTTGCAGACTCCAAGGCGGCTTTGGACGAGATTCAGGCAGGTTTGGGCGGAATGCTTCCTTCCATGCCGGGTATGCCTGTCGCCAAGTTCGGCGATCTGTCCATAGGGATAGACATGCATCCTACCGTTACCCCTCCCTCCCCCATCATGCCTGTACCTCACGTGGGTAAGGTGTACGACCTTATGGCGGACATCATGGCAGGCATAGCGGCGGCTATTCCGCCTGTGACCGGCGGAGTGGCGGGAGTGGCATGCAGCATCCTCAAGAGCATGGCCCCGTCGGTAAAGGTACACAACCAGTGGATTGCGCAGGCGGGTATCGGCATTGTGCATCTGCCTGCGTTCGTGCTGCATCCGGCTCCGTTGGTCAGCGGAATGTCCGAGTCGGAAATGTGGATGGGTAGTTCCACAGTCCTGGCGGACGGTGCGCCCTGTTCCACCCTCACACATCCGGCGCTCTCCTGCAATATCGTAGGAGTACCCACAATTCCCCGCAAGGGAAAGCCCAAGAAGGTGAGCAAGGCTTTGCTTGCTCCCACTTCCATGCTCTCTACCATCACATCGGTAGGCAAGCCTGTGCTTGTGGGCGGACCGCCTACCATTGACATATTCGCGTTGGCAATGAAGTTCGGGCTGAAGGGCTTGGGTAAAATGTGGAAGAAGATAGGTGACCAATTCCAGAACCTGATTGACAGACTGAGAAAGAACGGTATGAACAAACTGGCGGACATCCTCCAGCCCATAAAATGCAAGACATTCGGCGAACCGGTGGATGCTGCCACAGGCAGGGTATATCACACCAACGTGGATTTCGAGCTGCCCGGTCCCATCCCTATCGTTTGGGAACGCACCTATTACAGCGATGCCGCCGTGGACGGTCCGTTGGGGTATAACTGGCATCATAGCTACAATCTGGGAATACGGCAGTTGGAGGAAGGAGCCTTTCTGTTCCGCCATGCTGACGGACGGGAGTCTTTCCTGCCCGTACTGAAACCCGGAGATTCCTATTTTGACCGTAAGGAACAGTTGTCCTGGACGCTTGACGCTCGGGGTTATCAGCTTACAGACATCCGGGGACTGCAATACCGCTTTGACGGTCCTGAAAACCGTTTCGGCTACCGCATGGTGTCGGACATTTCCACGAAGGACGGGTTCCGGGTCCGCTTCGAATATGCTTCGGGGGGAAGGCTGGCAGGAATTATATCCTCACGGGGAGAATTCCTGAAAGTGGAGACCGACGAGTCGGGACGGGTACTCTGCGTATCTGTGGATCAGGACGGTGAGGAGGTGAAGCTGGTCCGCTATCGTTATGATGACCGGGGCGACATGGTGGAAACCATCGATGCGCTGGATGTCAGCAAGCATTTCATCTATTCCGGTGGGCACCTGCTGGTACAGCTTACCAACCAAGGGGGTATGTCCTTCCATTGGGAATATGAAGGTAAGGGGGAGAATGCCCGCTGTGTGCATACATGGGGCGATGGAGGCGTGATGGAATATTTCATCCGTTACGGCAAGGGATATACCCATATCCGCAACGGGGAAAATGCCGAAACCGAATATTATTACGGTGAGGACAAACTCATCTATAAGATAGTGGATGCCAACGGAGGAATTACCCGTCACCAATACAACAGCTTTCAGGAACTGGAGGTCACGGTCAATCCCGAAGGCTATACCCATAAGACCGCCTACAATGAGTTCGGCCGGCCGGTGCGGATAACGGACGAAAACGAGGAGGACACCTTCTTGGACTATGACAAAAACCGCAATTTGGTTTCACTCCGCACACCGGGAGGCAAAAGGCTTTCATGGGACTATGATGAACAGGATCGGGTCATCAGCCGTACCACGTTGAGCGGAGAAACAGTGAAATATGCCTACGAGGGAGGCGTGTTGCGAACCATAACGGACGGACTGGGGCGTGTCTATACGCTCACATTCAACGGACGTTACGATTTGGAGCTGCTACAGTTCCCCAACGGGCTGTTCCGTCGGTGGGAATATGACGGCAGGGGCAGGCTCATACAGGCGGTGGACGTCAAAGGCAATGCCACCCGTTATGCCTACGACCGCGCGGACAACCTGATACGGCTGGAGGAACCGGATGGCAACGTGCACCGGTTTGAGTACGATGCCATGGGGAACATGGTACATGCCAAGGACAACATCCGTGAGGTAAAGTTTACCTACGGGGCGTTGGGGGTATTGAAAAGCCGTGAGCAGGACAGGCACTGGATTACGTTCGGCTACAACAGTGAGTTGCAGCTCCGCCGCATCGGCAACGAGGCGGGCGACAACTATTTCTTCGAGCTGGACGGACTGGGGCAAGTCGTTACGGAAATAGGTTTCGACGGCTTGCGGCGTGAGTACGAGCGCGATGGTGCGGGACGTGTTACCCGTGTGAATCGCCCCGGGGACAAATGGACGGAATACTTGTATGACGGACTGGACAACATACTGAAGGAGGAACAGTATGACGGAGAGATATCTCTTTACACGTACGACAAGGACGGCATGCTCATTAAGGCGAAGAACAGCGAGAACCTGCTGGAGTTCACCCGTGACAGGAAGACGGGACTGGTTACAGAGGAAAGGCAGGGAGAATACACCGTCAGCCGCACCTATGACAGCGAAGGCAACTGTACCCGCATCACCAGCAGTCTGGGAGCGGACATCCGTCATACCTATGACCGGGAAGGCAACCTGCAGACCATGCAGGCAGGTGAAAGCTGGCAGGCATCCTGGGTACGCGACAATACGGGGCTGGAGGTGCAGCGCACCTTCTCCGGTGGCGTAACAGTCTGCACCGAGCGCGACGGTTTCGGGCGCGAGGTGCGCAAGTCGGTCCGGTCGGGAGGCATCGAGCGTGGAGCATACCGCTATGAGTGGGGGATTGCCAACCGACTGCTTTCCAAGGAGAACGAGCTGACGGGAACGGTCATGCGCTACGACTACGACCGTTTCGACTTCCTTATCCGGCAGGAAATTACCCAAGGTTCGGAAACGGACGTGATTTATCGTGTGCCGGACTTCGTGGGCAACCTCTTCGGAACCCCGGACAGGAAGGACCGCAAATACGGTGCCGGTGGAAAACTTTTGGAAGACCCGGATTGTTTCTACCACTACGACGACGAGGGGAACCTCATTTTCCGTGAGTTCAAATGGTTGCAGGAAACGGGCGTAAGGTACGATCGCAAGCGCATGGAGAAGGAACGTAGCATCCACTGCCTGGCTACAGGCATGGGATGGCTCTACGAGTGGGCGTCCAACGGTATGCTGAAGAAAGTGATACGCCCGGACGGCAGGCCGGTGGAGTTCCGCTACGATGCGTTGGGACGACGCACAGCTAAGCAGTATTTCGAAAAGGTCACACGCTGGGTGTGGGATGGAAACGTGCCTTTACATGAGTGGAGCTATAAAACCATTGACTTACAATCAGACGAAAAGGGAAACACCCTTCCAAAAGAACCGGTAGAAGATATTACTACCTGGGTGTTCGAGGCAGGTACGTTTGTACCTACGGCAAAGATACAGGAGAGCAAGCAGTATTCCATTGTGTCCGACTACTTGGGTACACCCATCCAGATGTACGACGGACAGGGAAATAAGACTTGGGACTGCACGCTGGACATTTACGGAAAAGTGCTTGCCGTTGATAAGGGAGCGGAGTTTGATTGTCCGTTCAGATTCCAGGGACAGTATGAGGATATTGAGACTGGATTGTATTATAATAGATTCAGATATTATGATGCAAATATTGGATCTTACATTTCTCAAGACCCTATTGGATTATTAGGAGGAAATCCAACGCATTATAGTTATGTGTCTGATAACAATAGTTTAACAGATGTATTAGGGCTGTCATGTACCAAAGAACTGAAAAAAAACATGCGCAAAGCACAGAAGGAATTAGAGAAAAAAGGAATGACGAATAGAGCTTGGCATAAAGAAAAAGGTTCTGCGGCACATCACATTGTAGCTGGTGATGATCCTCGAGCACAAGACGCACGTGATATTTTAGAACTATATAAAATAGATATAAATTGTGCTGAAAATGGTATTTATCTTAAACATATTGATCCTAATAGCAAACAATCAGGAGCATATCATAGAATAATACATACAGACCAATACTATAAAACCGTAAATCAACGAATTTTAGATGCTTCAAACTTTGGTGGAAGAACTGGAGTTCTTAATGAGTTGCAAAGATTACAAGAAGATTTATTATTTAACAAACAAATTTGGTAGCTATGAATATATATAAAATTGAACAAGACTTTGATAATTATAAGTTCTTTGTATTCAAGAAAGATGACGAATTACATAAAAACAGATTGAATTTTAAAGGTCAATCACTCGCCAATGAATGGAAAGGATTTAGTTTAGAACTTTTTAATGATAAAAGAAAAAAGAAAGATAAACGAAGTGAAGATTTCGATGCATCTTGTTACTTTTCTGGCTGTTTAATAGTAAATAAAAGAGTCTCTTCATTGTTTGCTAAAAAACTGAGTGGACAAATAGAAATTTTGCCTGTCAATGTAAATGAAAACACTTCAGATTATTACTTTATAAATGTTTTAAATACAGTAAATGCCTTAAATACAGAGTTTAAAAGCAATGAAGAAATATTAAAGATGATGAGAGATAATAACAGTGATTTTAATCAAAAAAATATCGGATCATATATCATATTTCGGGATAATATTTTTTATAATAATTACTATTGTACGAATGAATTTATAGATTTCATACAGCAAAATGCAATTACTGGGCTGAAATTTACATGCGCAGGTATTGCTAAATAATTGACATGACTGTTTTTTAGGGTGTCCAGTTCTACTTTCTCATTTTTGATATTGATTTAACAACTTAATCTATTGATTATCATTGGGAATAGTATTGCTTTTAAGTTCAATTTTAATAGACGAAAAAGTATTGCTAAATCATTAGGTCAATTTGATTTAAAGAGATATGATTATCAGCACTTTGGAACTTGTATCATATCTTTTTTGAACTAAAAGCTAGAACATCAAACCGGAACCTTGACTATTTTTAACAACCACCAATCCCAACGGATATTAATCACCCATCCCGGCGGAGTAATCCGCCGGTTACTAAGTATTAGGATTTATAATCCTTGAAATCCCCTCTAAAAGTATATGGAGATAAGCAGGATACCAATCTTTATAAATCTGCGATTGTTTGATTAATTAGTAAAAGGACTTAAAATAAAAAGGTATAATCAAGCTGTCCAAGAACTCTTATCTAAAACATAGCATAATGCACATAACAGGATATGAGTTTTTGGACAGCCTACGACTATCCTTATTAAAAATAACGCTGTACAAAGCATCACCTCACATCACTCAACTCATGGCCCAAATCAAACCTCAACACATAAAAAATACCATTTTCCACATAGCCAAAACACCTGTTCCGCTGAGTGATTCTGAATTTCTTAATGCCTTTCTTCCATAAGTCATCCGAAAAATAACGCTTGCTTTTCTTATTCTATTATACGTTTTATAATCCAATCCTTTGTCCGTTGCTATGGCAATCCAATTCTTCAAATTTGTGGAATGAATCAATAAACTCGTTTTGGTTCTCATCGTCAATAAGGGAAAATCCATGAATGTCATCTATAAGGCTGAAATCAAGTTTCCCTCCGCTGAAACGAGTCGTGATATACTTCTTGAGAAGCAATTCCCCTTCCTTTTAAACAAGATGGAAAACAATTACTTCTCTTTCCATATATTCCCCACCGGAATAGCGACTTCGTCTTTGGTTACAACAACCGGATGCTTCTCATACAAGGAGCGTATAAACGACAGAAGGCAGACCACACGGGCGGTGGCTTCGGCAACGGAACTGCCGGATACATCCGCTTCGTCTGCCAGGCAATGCGCATTCGGTTCCTGCTGGGGGCATCGTGCCAAAACGGATTACAAATGGCACGTGCCAATGTACTCTTGTACCGTTTCGCTTCGTCTATGATACGGGCTTCCGGTGCTGTCGGCAAATCATTGATAGTTCTAAAACATAAGCCTAATAATCATAACTTTTTTAAAACCGGGTTTGTCGCTTCCGTTTTTTAAATTACCTTTGTAGTTACTTAGTATAAATGAAACATATTCAATGATTAACAGCATATTATTAACTGATTTTACAGGCTTTGCAAATACCCGGTTTGATTTCACCAAAGGGATAAACGTCCTTATTGGCAAGAATGGTACGGGCAAGACGCACGTTCTCAAATGCTTGGCAGCAACTTTGCAGGCACGCCATGACTTCCTCGGCAAGAACTCAGCTTCCAAGGAACAGTTTGAGTATATCTTGGCGGAAGACATGATATTTTATTTCAAGCCGGATGTCATAGGCAACTTGGTCAACAAGGGAGTGCCTTCAGGCAGGGCGAACATTACAGTCACGATAGACGGCAAACTGTTGCGATACAGCTTCTCATCCGCTTCCAAAACAACTGTAAAATTAGAAACGGACGAAAAGTGGGACGACCGCCACTTTATCTATATCCCCCCACGTGAGATGTTCTCTTTGTTCGAAGGTTTTATCGGTTTGAGCAGTAAGCGTGAAATTTCATTTGACCAAACGTATATCAACCTGGCACACGCGTTGTCACTCCCCATATTGCGTGAGTCGGAAGACAATCCGTTGAAACCGGCTATCGAGTTGCTGGAGCAGGAATTGCAGTTCAAGGTTTTGCAGATGAACGGACGTTTCTATATACAGACAGAAAAAGGGAACATGGAAGCGCACTTGGTGGCGGAAGGACTCCGCAAGCTGGCTTCCATCTTGTACCTCATACTGAATGGGGAAATCAATGCGGACACCATCCTGTTCTGGGACGAGCCCGAAGCCAACCTGAATCCGGCTCTTGTGAAAGTCGTGGCAAAGTTTATCCGCGTGCTTCAGGAATGCGGCTTGCAGATTTTCGTCGCCACTCACGACTACCTGCTTACACATACGCTTTCTCTCTATTCCGAATACAAGGAGCACACGAACATATCCGTCAAGTTCTTCGGCTTGAAAAAAGAAGATAAGGGAATTATGGTAGAGGAAAGCGAAACCTTGGCTGGCATACAGAACAATCCGATATTGGAGGAATATGCGGCATTTTACGATTTGGAACAGCAATTCATCAACAGATATGAGTGATTTTCAGGAAAGCGGTATAAGCTTCAAGTTCAGCTCTCCCCAATGGGCTGTTGTCAAGTATGATGAACATTTGGCACACAAAAAGGTAAGCAATGCCTTGCAACCTACCAAGGCGGTGGACTTCTTGGGCATTCACGATAACAGACAGCTGTTTCTGGTCGAGGTGAAGAATTACAGGGGGCATACGCACGATGCGGAAACTCAAGAGGTTCTTCAGGCAAAAGGCGACGAATTGATGCGCAGGATTGCTGTCAAAGTCAGGGACACGATTGCCACGGCAACCAATGCGGCACGTTTCTCAACCAACGATGAAGATTTTTTCACCCGGATTAACCGGTTGCTGCTTGACGGGCAGAAAAAGATAGTCATCATTGCCTGTATAGAACTGGATGTGGCAGATGAAAAAGGACATAAGGTTCGTATGAGTATTTGGATGCAAAAACTAAAGCAAAAGTTGTCTTGGTTACATGCCGCTAAAATTTCCATCAATCCGGTTGAAAATATTTCCGATGTATTGCCGGATACGGAAATCTCGTTCTTATAGTCTCCCGTCAGATTCTGGTATCCTTTGCCACCATTCTTTTATGCTCCCTTTTTATTGCGGATTGATTGCATAGCCTGTTTATGTATTGTTTTCTGAAAAATAAATCCTGTATTTTCCTCTTGTTTAAAGGGAAAAAGATATATTTGCAAAAACAGACCCGTTAATCGGTTTGTTGCCGAACGGAAAGTGTTTGCTCGAATGAAAATAGAATATATTATTGAGGTTGCAGTGATTTTCGGCGAAAAACGGAACTCCGGTACGAAACTTGATGCCTACATTTGCACTGTTAACAAAATGTTTCACTTAAAACCAATTGTTTATGGACTATACCCAAAAGATTAAGTTGCTGAACGAACTGATGCTCAATGCAACGCCGCAAAATGTAGATTTCACGCCGCAAAATGGCAATTATTGTGTGACGCTGATAGCTACGCGCCCTGTTCACACCTGGGGATATCAAAAACGTAATTTCAAGATTAAGGGACGGCTGGAAGAAGGCAAGACAATCTCTGCCGACTTGATAGCGGAAAATGAAATGCTTTTTGGAGTGGAAAATCTGCCTTACGTGGCACACGAGAGTGACCGTACCCCTATCTTCAAGATTATTCGTGCTTCCATTTTCTGCGCTTATGCGGGTTTGCAGCTTACGGACCTGCATCGGGGAATGCGGAAGATTGCCTGGTCAGATTATCCTTTCAAAAAATCGGATAAGGAAGAACAGGCAAAAGCGGAAATCAGATTCATGAAAAGGCTGGCATCGGTAATGACTGTTCCGGATCACTGTATGATAGGACGTTCCGTGGTGACCCATCTCACTTCCACCCGTTTGCGGGATGTTATACTGTACAACAAAGAGTACGAACCATCCTTATATGAAAAGATAAAGGATTCCATTGAATCCTTGTCTCACTTCATTCCGGCAAAAGACCATGCCGACAATGTGGTTCCCGATGTGTTTGTCTCCCAACAGGATTGGGAAAATCCCCGTGACACTTATGGGCATCAGGTCGTCATACTCAACGCCAAAAGCAAAAGGAAAGAGCAGTTCTGGTGGGATTACCTGAAACTCAATATTTTCTTGAGCGATTTGGAGTATTATTTCGGTTACTATATCTTGATGAACCGCTGGCAGATTCCGATGATCCAAAAGTGGATTGCCGAATACCGTGAAAAAGGTCTCTTCGAGTCCCAGCGTGCGAAAGATTATCTTTTGTTCTATTTGAAAGCCGGAGAAAAGACACCGGTTCGTGTCTTGAACTCCCAAGGAATACAAGTCAAAGTCAAGATGATTCCAAGATAAACAAGTAGCACACTGCCTCTTATTGGGAAAAGTCAAACATACATTGCTATCAGTATTTCTCTGCCGACAGTAATGTACAAATGTATATTTGATTTTTCCCTTTGTTTTTATGGGAGATATTTATATTTTTGCGCTTAAAAAATACCGTACGGTCGGTATTTTTTAAGCGCAAAAATATAAATATGGAATTGATTACTGGAAAATGGAGTAAAAGACATAGAGGAACATCTCTGTTTGAAATTCCACTTTCTGTTTGGGTTCCTCTATGTCGAACAAACCGACTAATCGGCTTATTTGAAAACAAATATAGCCAAAAAATAATATATGTATAAGAAAAAAGGGAAAAAGGCATCGTTCGTATTTATTTCATAAACGGAAATTTATAGTCATAAATGATTTAAGGATAATTGGGTAGGACATATTTAATAATGCTAAAAATGAACGTGTTTTCACTCAAAAGACCTACTTTTGTATGATACTAAAAAACAAGGTTATGAAAGGAGTAAAAGGCTCAGAAACAAAAAGATTAATCAGGGAAGCTGCATACAAACAGTTTCTGACAAAAGATTACAACACAGTTCCCCTGAAGGAAATAGAAAAAAGTCTGAATTTATCAAGAGGATGTATGTCGTATCATTATCCAAGCAAACAGGAACTGTTCATTGATGTAATCGATTTTTACATTTTCCACAAACAAGATGCCAAAAATAAGTTCAAGGATATATCTCATACCTCTCTGCTTGAATTTATTGATTATTACATAAAGAGGGTGGAGGAAACGATGGATGCAATGAAAGTCTATCTCATAGAAAAAGAGAAGACCAATATTACACGTGCATATCTTAACTTGATTTTGCAGGCAGAATATTTCTATCCGGGATTTAACGGGGCTTTCAACGAAATAACAAATAAGGAAATAAAATTGTGGGAAAGAATATTTGTGAGAGCTGTTGAAACCAAAGAAATAAGATCCGATGTTAATCCTTCTATATTGGCCTTGACATTTCGAATCCTGCTGTTTGGGAAATGTTTTCAAGATGCATTGGTGAATGGATTGCGAATAGAAGAACTGAAAGCAGTTCTTTATAATCAATATGAACTAATTAAAAATTGAACTAATGAAGAAAGATGTTTTTATTACTGGGCTGGCAAGCTTCTTTCCGAACTCTCCTGTTTCCAATGATGAAATGGAAGAGTTTTTGGGTCTCATTTCTGGAAAACATTCCAAAGTGCAACGAATAGTTTTAAAGCAAAATGGTATCAAACGGCGATACTATGCCTTAAACAAAAATCAGAAAATCACCCATACAAATGCGGAAATGGCGATGCTGGCTATACGAAAGTTGCTGGCATTAACCGATAAGGGTCAGAAGGATATTGAGTTGCTTGCTTGTGCTACTGCTACTCCTGACCAGATTCTACCTTCCCATGCGTCTATGGTACATGGGCTTTGGGAAGAGCCTGTTGAAATATTCTCTTCTGCCGGAGTTTGTCTGTCTTGTCTGCAAGCATTGAAAATAGCTTATCTGAGTATAGCCGCATCAGAAAAACAGAATGCAATATGTAGTACATCTGAATTGGTGTCAGCCATGCTTTTGTCCAAAAACTTCGACATCGAATATGAAAGATGCTGCAATTTGGGCACCAATCCATATATGGCTTTGGAAAAGGACTTCCTGCGCTTTATGTTAAGCGATGGTGCGAGTTGTGCGTTATTGGAAAATCATCCGGGAGAAAAAGGCGTATCTTTAAAGATTGAATGGATAGAAATGGATTCGTATGCCAATGAAACGCCTACCTGTATGTTCGCCGGAGCTGTCCGGAGAGAGGACGGCGAACTGAAAAGCTGGAAATCTTTCGAAAGTCAGGGATTGGTCAATGAGTCCCTCATGGTTATCAAACAGGATATTAAACTTTTAGGAACGAAGTTGATGCCTTTATGGATTAGACATATTAAATCATGCTTGAATAAACATGGTATGAGTTCTGAAGATGTGGATTATGTAATACCTCACTCTTCGTCAATGGTTATTTATAACAATCTCATAGAAGCGATGAAAAACGAAAGTTTTGAATTGTACAAAAAAGAGTGGTTTACCAATCTTACCTGGGTGGGAAACATCGGATCGTCAGCGATACTGGCTGCCTTGGATGAATTTAGTTCTACCCGTAAACTCAAATCCGGAGAAAAAATATTACTGCTTGTTCCTGAAAGTGGGCGTTTTTCTTATGGAACTGTATTATTAAGTGTGGTTTAAGTTTGGAAATAAACGATAAATAGCGTATTTTTGCGCAGATAAAAACGACATAGTATAGTATCATATATCATCTTTCAAACGAAAAGTGGAAAATTTCAAAGAGATAAGATGGAATATGACAGCTTGCGCTATATTAAGATATATAGCACAGGTGCGTCAGCTTCATCTCTAGGCATTCCACTGCCACGTTTGGGTTGTTGATTGCATCTGTGCTATTTCTTCTGTAATATAGCTGTAAGATGAACCCGAACTTGAAACAAAGGATTATTAAGGAGGCGTATAGGTTATTCATCGCGAAAGGTATGAAACAAACTTCATTTTGTGATGTGGCGTTTGCCGTGCATAAATCCAAGGGGGCCGTCATTCATTATTTCCCTTCCAAAAGATTGTTGGTGGACGCGGTTGTGAAAATGTGTTTTTTTCCTGCATCCCAACTTCCAACCGAAATAGGCTCAGCAGTAGAAAAGAATTGGGATGAGTTTCTAAGGCTGTACCGGAATCCGATAGAACGGGTGATAAACAGTTTTCCTGAACAATTGAATGGTAATGGCTTGATGCATTATATGCAGTTTGTATCTTCCGCCCACGAGTATATGGACGATTTTTCTCAAATGTACCAGGAACTTTTTGCCAAGGAACAGGACTTCCTTTCAAATATGGCTTGCAACCATAAGATGTGTGTAAACGATACTGTGGAATTCAGCAGGCAGATATTGAACACCTCCATCGGTAAGACGTTTTTGGGTATGTTCTTAAAAATGTAATCTCAACGTTTGTATTTCTTTCCCTTTTTTGAGCCATAACATTGGCCTTTAGGCAGATAAGCTGTTAAATATCATTTGCTGAAACAAATTCTCCTTTCATTATTCTTGGAAAAAACTTATCTTTGCAAAACAAACCGACTGGTCGGTTTATTTTGCAAAGGATTTTTAATTGAGTATAACTAATCAGAAAAGGAAGTAGATAATTGAAAAGCTGGAATAAATTGTTGGGACAATCTTTATGTTCGCAACCTCTTCTCGCCCCAATAGCGGTCGGGTACATCACCAAAATTATAATCATAAGCTGTATTGTATACGCCGGTATCCATGAATGGAAAGAGATGAAGGCCCGGGAAGTGGAAGTCCGGGGAATCAACCGTCAGAAACATGACATGAATGATATATATGTGGAAATGCTTAGCCTTTCTTTATTGTGTGAAACCTTCATGGAATGGAACGAGCAGGATTTTCTTACATTCCGCAAACGGAAACAGCATATTGACAGCTTGTTATATGAATTTAACAACAGCAATCCCAACTCACACATGGACAGTATCCGTACTTTATGGAAAGACAAGGAACTGTATATGCAAAAAATCATATCTCTGGTGCATAAACAGGAAGAGGTCAGTCAGGAAATTGCGGCACAAATTCCGGTTATTGCCAGACAAAGTGAACGGGAAACCAATAAAAGGGGGGGATTGCTGAAGAGGCTGTTCAGAAAACGTGATAAGGCGGATTCCCCCTCCACGGCTTCCATGCTTTATGCACTCAACCAAAAGGTAGTGGGCGAACATCAGGCATATACCCGGGAACTGGCTGAGCAGACGAACTATTTAGCCGGAAAGAACAGAATGTTGAACAGGCAGCTACAGCAGATGATTGTACACATGGACAAGGCGGCAAGAACAGAGCTGAAGAAACGGGAAGATAGGATTGCAAAGGCTGAGAAACAATCATTTGCCGTAGTCATTGGTTTGACGGCATTCATGATACTGTTATTAGTAGGGTCTTATCTGGTTATACACAGGTATATGATACGCATAAACCGCTATAAAAGAAGATTGGAGGATACGGTCCGGCAGTTGAGGCAGACTGTCGTTGAAAACAAGAAGCTGATTGAAGCAAGAAAAAAAATCATGCTGGCGGTGACGCACGATTTACGTTCTCCGCTTGCCACCATCAGCAGCTATGCGGAATTGCTTGCCACGGAGAGGAGGACGTTGAAACGTAAGGAGTATAACCAAAATATACGGCAGGTGGCAGAATATATGGCTTCCATGCTGAATGCCCTGCTGGGATTTTTCCGTTTGGAAAGCGGCAAGGAAAAAGCCAGTCCCGCCCCGTTCAGGTTATGCTCTGTCATTGAAGTATTGGAAACGGATTTCCTGCCGTTGGCGGCAGGAAAGAACTTGTCCTTAAACATGGAAAGTGCCGGGGATGCGGTTGTTGTCGGGGATAAAAAAAGAATAATCCAGATAGGGAGCAACCTGTTGTCAAATGCGATTAAATTTACAGAACAGGGAACGGTGACATTACGTACGCGATTTGAAAAAGGGATATTGGCGCTTACGGTGGAAGATACCGGAACCGGTATGGATGACGAGGAGCAGGCGCGTATTTTTACGGCATTCGAACGGCTTCCCAACGCGATTGCGGAAGAAGGGGTCGGCCTTGGGCTTTCAATAGTCAAAAGCCTGGTCGAGTTGCTGGAAGGCAGGATAGAGCTGACAAGCCGGAAAGGTGTAGGCAGCCGTTTTACTGTCTACTTGCCCTTGCCTGTGGCAGAGGAAAGTGTGAACGGCAACGACAAGGACAGGATTCCCATACAGCCGTTTACGGTTCTGGTATTGGACAATGACACCGTCTTGTTGGCTGCGATCAGGGAAATGTTCGCGCATCATGGAGTCACTTGTACGGTATGTGAGAATACACGTGACTTGATGGAACATGTACGTTGCCAAAGCTATGACCTGTTGATTACGGATTTGAAAATGCCACAGATGAACGGGTTTGAGGTGCTGAAACTCCTGCGCATGGCAAAAGTGGGAAATTCAAGGAGCATTCCGGTCATAGCGGCAACCGCTTCGGGGAGCTGCAAGGCGGAAGACCTGCGTGAGGCGGGGTTTTCGGCTTGTTTGAAAAAACCGTTTTCGGCTGAGGAATTGTTGCAGGTATGCGCAGAATGCTTAGGAAACGAAAGGCAGTTGGAACAAATTGATTTCCATACTCTGTTGGAGCATGGAGACAAAAAGGCGATGCTTGATACCTTGATTGAGGAAACCGCAAAGGATATGGAGGCGGTGGCTGAGAGTGCGGAAAAGAATGATCACGAGGCACTGAAGGAGTGGGTACACCATCTGACATGCTCATGGGAGATTATTCATGCCGGTAAACCGCTACGTGAATTGTTTGCGCTGCTTCAGGGTTCCGGGGAGCTTTCGGTTGAAGAATTGAAACGGACTGTTCAAAAAGTATTGGATAAAGGAAAAGAAATAATTTATTTGGCACAACAGGCAAAGAAAATCTATGAAAGTGATTGTTATTGAGGATAATATCTTGTTCTGTGACTATATCTGTAGTCTTTTGCAAAAGGCGGACTTTAAGACAATGAAGGCACACGGGCTGGCACAGGCAAAAAAAATGATTAGGGGTTCCATCCATGAGGATGATATGGTATTGGCGGATTTAAGGTTGCCGGACGGGGAAAGTACCGCCTTGTTGAAATGGATGAGGGATAACGGGTACATGCATCCGTTCATAATGATGACCAACTATGAGGAGATACATTCTGCCGTCCATGCCATGAAATTAGGTGCGGAGGATTTTATCCTCAAACCACTGGTTGAAGACAAGCTGTTACCCGCCATAAGAAAGATAAAAGCGGCAAACGATACTTTTTCCAAAGTGATTTACGAACGCAGGAGTGCCTCTTTTTGCGAATTGAACCAATATATCCACCTGGTTGCACCAACAGACATGACAGTGTTGATACTGGGGAACACGGGAACCGGAAAAGAACATCTGGCAAATAAGATACACAGGAGGAGTCTCAGAGCCAACAAACCGTATATTAAGGTTGACTGTGGCAGTTTGTCCAAAGATCTGGCCGCTTCCGCCTTTTTCGGCCATGTCAAGGGAGCCTTCACAGGGGCTACCGAGGAAAAGGCGGGGTATTTCCTGGAAGCGCAGGGAGGCACCTTGTTCATGGACGAAGTGGAGAATCTCTCAATAGAGACACAACGGATGTTGTTGCGTGCCATGGAGGAACGGAGCTATCGTCCGGTGGGCGGGAAACAGGACAGGCGGATGGATGTGCGTATCATCGCGGCAACCAACGAGGACTTGTTCCAGGCGGTGGCCGAGAAACGTTTCCGCAAAGACTTGTTGTATCGTTTCCATGACTTTACGATTACCGTACCTGCGCTGCAAAATTGTTTGGAAGACATACTTCCCCTGGCGGATTTTTTCAGGGAACAGTCTTGTGCGGAACTCCGGAAAGAGGTGGTGGGTTTTGACGGACCGGCAAAAGAAATGCTGTTGGGGTATAGCTGGCCGGGAAATGTCAGGCAGTTGAAACAGGTTGTTTATGCGGCGGTATTGATATGCAAAGGAAATTTGATAACTCCCGATTTTTTACGGTTGAAACAGACGGAAACGGATGCTCCGAATTCTGCCAAGAAAAAAAGGATAGACAAATGTTTGCAGAAAGACGAGAAAAGGAACATTGAACAAATCAAGACGGCAATATCCATATCCAAAGGAAACCTGACACAAGCGGCGGCGTTGCTGGGAATAAGCCGCCCCACCCTTTATAAAAAAATGAGCATACATGGTATTAGCAAATAATGTGTTAAGAGGACAGGCGGATGGATATTGCCAGAACAGTTTCCCCCTTCATCAAAGGAAAATCGAATTTGTCTTGCCAGCCGCATTTCCTACACTTTTTTCGTGAAAATTTTC
>ENA-OPCV01001084-OPCV01001084.1-human-gut-metagenome-genome-assembly--contig:-NODE-1084-length-21972-cov-2.466670_pt1 | contig 21972 bp, 14 predicted proteins | sample MGYA00241257_ERZ501494 | MGnify/ENA primary metagenome ERZ501494 (study PRJEB25962, sample SAMEA2042618) | human gut metagenome | biome: human gut; feature: human-associated habitat; material: faeces...
TTTCTTTATCTTGATACATATTTTTTGCTTATATATAATAGATATGGTTGATATATTTATTTGAGACAATATTATTGGCTCAAATAAACACTAATAAGACTTAATTTATTAAGACTTATAGTGAATATAAATGTAAATAAGGTGTATAATTCCTTGAAAATAAAGGAAAAATATTATATAATTGGTATGGTGGTAAATATATGGAAGAAATTATTAAGAGAATATATGATTATTCTTTAGAGGATATAATGGGTGAGAGTTTTGGAAGATATTCTAAATATATTATTCAAGATAGAGCTATTCCTGATGTTAGAGATGGATTAAAACCTGTACAAAGAAGAATATTATATTCAATGTATAAAGAACATAATACTTATGATAAGCCTACTAAAAAGAGTGCTAATGCTGTTGGTATGGTAATGGGTAATTATCATCCACATGGTGATAGTTCTATTTATGAGGCTATAGTTAGAATGAGTCAGCCTTGGAAGAATGAAGCTCCTTTAATAGAGATGCAAGGTAATAATGGTTCTATTGATGGAGATAGTCCTGCCGCTAGTCGTTATACTGAAGCAAGACTTTCTAAAATAGCTGGAGAACTTCTAAGAGATATTGATAAGACTGGTATTGTACCTATGGCTCCTAACTACGATGATAGATTATTAGAACCCACAGTACTTCCAAGTAGATTTCCTAATTTACTTGTAAATGGTACTACTGGTATTAGTGCTGGTTATGCTACTAATATGCCTCCGCATAATTTAGGCGAAGTTATTGATGCTACAATATTTAGAATAGATAATCCTAATAGTAGACTTGATACAATAATGAATTATGTCAAAGGACCTGATTTTCCTACTGGTGGTATAGTACTTGGTTTAGATGGTATAAAGCAAGCTTATGAAACTGGTAGAGGAAAAATATATATAAGAGCTAAAGCTGTTATTGATAAGAATAAGATTATTATTAATGAGATTCCTTATGATGTTAACAAATCTTTACTTGTTCGTAAAATAGATGAAGTAAGATTAGATAAAAAACTTGATGGTATAGTAGAAGTAAGAGATGAATCAGATAAAGAAGGACTACAAATTGCTATTGACTTAAAGAAGGATGCTGATGCTAATAATATTCTTAATTATTTATATAAGAATACTGATTTACAAATATCTTATAACTTTAATAATGTTGTTATTGTTAATCGTAGACCTATGCAACTTGGTTTACTTGGAATATTAGATGCTTATATTGCTCATCAAAAAGAGATTGTATATAAAGGTACAGAATATGATTTAAAGACCGCTAGAGCAAGTTATCATATTATGGAAGGTTTAATTAAAGCTATATCTATATTAGATGAAGTTATTGCATTAATTAGAAGAAGTAAGAATAAGGCAGATGCTATTGTTAATTTAGTTAAAGAGTATGAATTTACTGATAAGCAAGCTGAGGCTATAGTTAATTTACAACTATATAGACTTACTAATACTGATATTGTTACTTTAGAGGAAGAAATGAAAAAATTAGCAGAAAAGATTAAGTTATATGAGGAAATATTAACTAGTCCTGAGAAACTTAATTCAGTTATTAAAGATGATCTTAGAAAGATTAAGAAGGAGTATGCTATTCCTAGAAGAACAGAGATTAGGGATGAGGCTGCTGATGTTAAGGTTGATACTACAAGAATGATACCTAAAGAACAAGTAGTAGTAGTAGTTACTAATGAGGGATATATTAAGAGAGTTCCTTATAGAAGTTATAGTTCTTCTAATGGAGAGGATACATTACTCAAAGAAAATGATTATACTATTGGTATGTATAATATTAATACTACTGATGTAATGTTATTATTTACTAATTTAGGTAATTATTTATATTTACCAGTATATGATATACCTGAATGTAAATGGAAAGATTTAGGTAAACATATTAGTAATATTATACCATTAATGGATGATGAAAAAATAGTACATTCTATGTTTGTAAGTGATTTTGATGAAGAAAAATATATTACAAGTTTTTCTAAGAATGGTATGATTAAGAGAACTTTACTTAATGAATTTAAAGCACAGAGATATAGTAAACCTATTAAGATGATGAATCTTAAAGATGATGATGAAATAGTTAATGTTACTGATTCTAGTGATAGAGAAGTGTTTGTTGCTACTTCATGTGGTTATGGACTATGGTATGATGTTAGTGAGGTTCCAGTAGTAGGAATTAAGGCTGCTGGTGTTAAGTCTATTAACTTAAAAGATGATTATGTAGTTAGTGGAATACTATTTAATGCAGGTAGTGAATATATTACAATACTTACTGATAAGGGTACTGGTAAGAGAGTTAAATTATTAGAATTTGAAAAGACTTCAAGAGCTAAGAGAGGAATACTTCTTATGAAGGTAATTAAGAGTAATCCTAGTAGGGTTATTAGTGTTTATATTGAAGATTCTAAGAGTTTAATTGGTATTGTATCTGATAATTATACTAAAGAAGTTAAGATTACAGAGATTCCTATTATGGATAGATATAGTAATGGTTCTTATGTAATCAAGGATAGAATATTATCTTCTTATAATATTAAAGGTATGGAAACATATAATGATAAGGAAAAGGAAGATAAGACTTCAATTAAGGTAGAGAAGAGTGCAGTATCTTTAAAAGAGATAGATGATAAATTATCTAGTATTGATAGTATTATTAATGATTCTTATGAGTAGGTGTTATATATGATTTATGTAAAAGATATAATTGATAAATTTAATGGTAAATTATTATGTGGTGATATTAATTTAGTACTTGATAACTTTTCTCATGATACTAGAACTATTCAAGAAGGGGATATTTATGTTGGTATTAAGGGAGAATCTTTTGATGGTAATAAGTTTTATAAAGATGCTCTTGAAAAGGGAGCTAAGGCTTGTATACTAGATAATATTGATGTTAATGATATTCCTTTGGAATATAAGGATAGAACTATTGTTTTAGTAGAGGATTCATTGAAATGTATACAAGATCTTGCTAGATATAAAAGAAGTTTATATGATATTCCAGTAGTAGGGATTACTGGTAGTGTAGGTAAGACCTCTACGAAGGATATGATATATGCAGTACTTAGCACTAAGTATAAGGTACTTAAAACTGAAGGTAATAACAATAATCATATTGGGCTTCCTTTTACAATACTTAGATTAAAAGATGAAGATATTATGGTAATTGAAATGGGTATGAATAATTTTGGTGAGATATCTTTTCTTACTAATATAGCTAAGCCTACAATAGCTGTAATTACTAATGTAGGTACTGCGCATATTGGTAACTTAGGCTCTAGAGAAAATATAATGAAAGCAAAATTAGAAATAATTGAAGGACTTAATGGACCACTTATTATCAATAATGATAATGATATATTACATGATAATATTGAGTATATAAGGTCTTTAAATAAGATTATTACTATTGGTATAGATAATGATAGTGATTATATGGCTAAAGATATTAATAGTGATTTAACTGAGTTTAAAATAGATAATAACAATATTAAATGTAATATTGGTAATACTGCTTTTATATATAACTCTTTAGTAGCTTATGTAATGGGTGTATTATGTAATGTTGATATAGAAAATATTAAAAAAGGTATTGAGACTTTTAAACTTACTAGTAATAGATTAGAGTTTAAAAAATTAAAAAATGGAGCTACTTTGATAGATGATACTTATAATGCATCACTGGATTCTATTAAATCTTCACTAGAGCTTTTAATTAAAAGAGAAGGTAAAAGAAAGATTGCTATAATTGGAGATGTTTTGGAACTTGGTACTTTTAGTAAGAATCTTCATGAAGAAATAGGTAAGGTATTACTTAATAGTGATTTAGATTATATTATTACTATTGGTAATGAAACTAAGTATACTGATGAATATTTAAAAAATAATAATTATGATAATTTAAAACATTTTAACAATGAAAATGAATCTTACGAATATATAAATAATCTTCTTAAAGATGGAGATTTGGTATTATTTAAGGGATCACATGGTATGCATCTATCTAATATTATTAAATATTTAGTGGATAATCAAAAATAGCTATACATAGCTGTATAACTATTTTTTTTAGAAATAAAAATCGAAGAATTTTTTATTCCTCGATTTTTATTTTTCTTGTTATTGTTTTAGTTATCTTATTATATGTAGCAGAGTAGGTTATTTCAACTTCTTTGTCAGCTTCAAGTCTATTTATTTCATCTTCTAATTCAGATTTTGATTTGTATGTGGTATTATTTAGTGTATATGTTATATCACTTAATAGAGTTACATTTTTATCATCATATTTTACTATTATTCCTTTTTCATTATAGTTACCTTTGGTTACTGATATTGATTCATTACCTGATAATGAAATCTCTAGTTCTTTAACATTATTGGCACTGATAGTTATTTTTGTTTCGTCACTAGCATTATCTTTAAAGTTTTTATATTCTGCACGAACAATGATATCCACACTACCATTTGAAGTTGGTTTGTAAGTATATTCAGTACTTTTGCTATCTATGAAGTCTATTAATTCTAGATTACCTGTACTTGTTTTTTTGTATATACCAAATCCAAATCCTCCAAGGGTATTATTATTATAATCTAATCTTGCTTGAAGATAATTTGCTGATTGATTACCATAAACAGAATTACTAAAGTATTTACTTAAGTATGCACTGTCTAATATATCGGGAGTTTTAAAGTTCCAAGTTAATTTATAATTATTTCCTTCTTTTGTACTCTTTAGATTTGTTACTGCTGGTAACTTAGCATATCTTTGCGATACTTCAGTAGGTTGAGTTCCCTTTTTGAAATACTCAGTTATTTTCATACTATCTGGTGTATATTCACTTGCTAATTGTGCAGGCCATGTTTCTTTTTCAACAGTAACCGCTACTACTGAAGAAGGTATTTCCCATTTTTTAGTAGTTTTTGGAATGCTTTTAAACACAGCACTCATTAAATCATCTTTTGGATAACTTGCACTACCTAAATAGTGAGTACTATCATTTTCTTTATAACCATACCATAGTGCTACTGAATATTCTGGAGTATAGGCTACTGTCCAAAGATCACCAACTGATCCAATTGGAATACCTTTTGCCTTACATGTAGCGGCATCTAGATTAGAAGTACCTGTTTTAGCAGCAACTGTAGAGCCGTAAACTCTAGCACCACCGCTGAAACCATATTCTACAGCATACTGAAGGACATTATTCATAAGGTATGCTGTTGAGTCTGACATTACTTTTTCTTTTTGATATTCTTTAAGATCACTTGTTACTATAGTTTCATCTGAATTACGATATTCTATTTTAATTACAGCATGAGATTCAATGTGGTAACCACCATTGGCAAAAGTAGCATAGGCTTCAGCCATTTCTAGAGGAGTTACACCATATGACATACCACCAATTGAATAAGCTTCATTTAATATATTGTCTCCGCCATTATCGTATTTCTTATAATTTTCATCTTTAGTACTATAGGCAATATCTATTCCTAAAGAACTAACAAATTTTGCAATATTCTTTTTATCTACTTGCTGAAAGGCTTTTAAAGCAGGGACATTTCTTGATACACTAACAGCTTGTTTTAAAGTTATTAATCCTTGATATTTATTATCCCAGTTTCCTACTGATGGACCATTGGTATATGTCCAAGGTTCATCATTGAATAGGGTATATGTTGAAAAATCATTATATTCAAATCCTGGACCATAATCAAATAATGGTTTAGCTGTACTTCCTGGTTGTCTATAGGCTTGAGTAGCAAAGTTAAATGTTCTTTTTCCTTCACGATTTCTTCCTGCTCCTACTGCTACAATTGTACCATCGTTAACATTAGTTACGGCGATACCTGCTTGAACCGAATCATTTGCCCAACGAGTGTAAGAAGTTCCATTTAATACATCATTAATGCCATCTTGAATGCTTCTATCAAGGGCAGTATATATTTTCATTGGTACTACTACTGGGTTATCTCCAGTTAATTTTTCTACTTCATCAATTACTGTATCAACATAGCCTTGATAATCAGTATCAGCTTTAGCACCCACTAGCATACTTTCTACTGAAACGGCTTGGGCCATTTTCATCTCTTCTTCAGTTATATAGCCATGTCTAACCATTAATTTTAAAACGGTATTTCTTCTTTCTTCAGCTTTATCTGGATTCTTATATGGATTATATTTATTTGGTGCTTGATACATTCCTGCAATTAATGATGCTTCTGGAAGGCTTAATTCAGATACGTCTTTACCAAAATAATATTTACTAGCTTCTTCAACTCCATATACACTTCCACCAAGACAACTATCATTTACATAGAATTCTAATATTTCTTCTTTAGAATATTTCTTTTCCATAAAGAATACGGATAAGTATACGTCTTGGAATTTTCTTATTATTTTTTTAATTTTATTTGTTTCTAGACTATCTTTTTTAGTAAGATTATTTTTTACTGTTTGCATTGTTAGGGTAGATGCACCACCAGCATCATCTCTACCAATTAAGTTTAATGCGGTTGCTTTTAAGAATCTTGCCATGTCAACACCATTATGTTGATAATATCTAGAATCTTCGGTAGCCACGATGGCATCTACGAGAACTTGTGGTAACTGGTCATAAGTTACTGATTCTCTTTTTTGAACACCTAACGTAGCAAATTCATTACCATCTTTATCATATAGTACAGTTTGATCTTGATTTACTAAAGCATTAGGATCAAAGTTTGATGTACTAACTACAATATAAATCATAAATGCCGTTGCTGCAAATACACAAAAGATAGCAAATCCTAATAAGATAGTTAATATCTTTCTAACAATACCTTTCTTTTTACTACTACTTTTTTCTTTCTTGTCTCTTGACTTGTTTGCTTGTTTTTTATTTTGAGGCTTGACTTTTTTCTTTTTATTTTTATCGTCGTTTACTTTTCCTCTTCTACTACTTGAACTCACAAATTCAACTTCCTTTCTTTCTAATAAATTATCTTTATTATTACCTTTTTTTTTCTTTTTTATGATATCTATTATTTTATTTGAATTAAGGTATATAATATATAATGGTAAAGTAATAATTAATATAAGTAATCCTTTTACTTTGAAAATTATAATACTTAAAATAGTTATTATTATGAATAGTATGCTAATTATTATGTTCATTTATTAGTTTATCAACAATTTTAATATAATCTAATCTTGGAGCATATTTAATTCCTATTTCATAAGTATTATTTTCAAAGTAGGATAGTGGTATAGATTTTCTTTCATTATTATTTATGTAGTCAATTATGTCTTTTCCACTTATAACAAAATCTCTATTTAAAGTAGAAAATCTTACTATTAAAAAGACAATACCATTATGTTTTATTACTTTCCTTATATATTCTATTTGATGTTTATGAATATTATCTATTGGGAAACTAGTTTTACTTCTTGTTTCCTTAGCATCAAACTCAATATAATATCCCTTATATACACCATTATAATCGAGAGTAGATGGACTTTCAAAGAAACCATCAGTTATTCGCATATTTTTATAATTGGTTTTTGTTATTCTAATAGGTGTAGGCTTTTTATATATTAAAGCGATATCATAGTCTACATAGTATTTATTTGATTCATTTATATCATTTTCTAATGACATACCACGATTAGCAAATGTACTATTAAAGTTTGTCCTAATATTCAAAAATATCACCTATTTAATTATACTATATATTATGGAAAAAATCTATATAACTTGAATAAATAATTTAAAATTGACATTTATATAAAGAAAAAGTTATCTTGCTTTATGCAAAATAACTTGTGAATATTAATTTTAAATTTTAATCTAAATCTTTAGTAAATATACCAATACTAATAAGACCTGATATTAATACTAATATATAGACTATTCTTGTAAGAAGAGTTCCATCACCAAATAGGTATTCTACTAGATTGAAATTAAATATTCCTACTAATCCCCAGTTTATGCAACCTATAATACCTAAAGCTAAGGCTATTTTGTATAATGTATTCATATAATTATCCTCCTTTTTACTTTTATTTTGTACAAAAATTGTTAATTTATTCATCATATTAGAAATTTTAATTAATATAATTGATTAGAAAGAAGGAGGACTAATGAAAAAGAAAATTTTGTTTATACTACTAGTGGGAGTGTTTCTATTATCAGGATGTGGTAAGACTAGTGAAAGTAGTATTATAAAAGATTTAGAAAAGAAGATTAATAATTCTAAATCTTACTATATTGAAGGTACTTTAGAGATAGTTAATAATGAAGACTTATATACTTATGATGTTAAAGTATCTTATGCTAAGGGAGATAATTATAAGGTTAATTTAACTAATAAGGTTAATAATCATGAACAAGTAATTCTTCGTAATTCTGATGGAGTATATGTTGTTACTCCGAGAATTAACAAGAGTTTTAAATTCCAAAGTGATTGGCCTTATAATAATTCACAAGTTTATTTACTTAAACCATTACTTGATGATATTTTGAGTGATGAAAATAGAACATTTACTAAAGATGGTGACAATTATAAGATAGTAGTGGCGGCGAATTATCCAAATAATGAAAAATTAGTTAAACAAGAAATACTACTAGATAAAGAAGCTAATATAAAGAAAGTTACTGTTATGGATACTAATGGAACTGCGCAAATTACTATGAATTTTGATAAGATAGATTTAAGTAGTAAATTTAATGATAATTATTTTGACTTAAAGGAAATCATAGATGTTAAGGAAGAAACTCCTAATGATAATAAGACTACTGAAAATAATACTAATACAAATACTAACACCAATACAAATACTAACACTAACACCAATACTGATAAAGATAAGGCTACTGAAACTAAACAAACTAGTACAATAGAGGATGTTATTTATCCAATGTATTTACCTGTTAATACTTATCTTTCTAATAAGGAGAAGGTAAGTAAAGATAATGGAGAAAGATTAATTCTTACATTTGATGGTGATAATCCATTTATGTTAATTGAAGAGACAGTTACTTATGAAAAAGAACATTTAATAGTTCCTACATATGGTGAACTTGAATTAATGGCTTCAACTGTGGCTATAGTTAATGATAATTCAGTAAATTGGATTGATAATAATATAGAATATTATGTAGTTAGTGATAAACTATCTAAAAGTGAATTACTTGATATAGCTAGAAGTATATCAGTATTACCAGTAAGCAAGTAAAAAACTTGCTTTTTTTCTTTTATAGTAATTATAGAAAGTTAGTTCGCCCAAACGAACTAACTTTTTAATAATCCAAAAAAAGAATTCAATTTAGAGACCATAGGCTCTAAATTGCTAGTGAAGACCTTAGGCTTCATTAGAATAAAATAATGTAAATTTATATCTAATATATTGAAAAACTATTAATAATTAGATATAATTAGATAGGAAAATAGGTGATGATAAATGAAGAAAATATTACTTTGTATTATGGATGGAGTAGGTCTTACTAAAGAAAAAAAATATAATGCTTTATATAATGCTAAAACTCCTAATCTAGATAAATTATGGAAGATATATCCACATAGTGAACTTGAAGCTTCAGGAACATATGTAGGACTCCCTAGAGGGCAAATGGGTAATAGTGAAGTAGGCCATACTAATATAGGAGCAGGAAGAGTAGTATATCAGTCTTTAGAACTTATAAATAGTAAGATTAAAGACAAGAGTTTTTATAATAATAATGAAATATTAAAAGTAATTAATCATGTTAAAGATAATAATTCTAATATTCATTTAATAGGACTTCTTTCTGATGGAGGAGTTCATTCACATATTAATCATTTATTTGCTTTACTTGATATGATTAAAAATAATGGTGTTAAGAATGTTTATATTCATATATTTACTGATGGTAGAGATGTTAGTCCTACTAGTGGAATTAAATATATTGAGGCTTTGGAAAAGAAACTTAAAACTATTGGTATAGGTAGTATTGCCTCAATTGGTGGTAGATATTATGGTATGGATAGAGATAATAGATTTGATAGAGTAGAAAAGGCATATAATGCGATGGTTATTGGTACTGAAGTAAGAGAAGTTAAGAAGGTTTGGTATGATAGTCAAAAGAATGATATTACTGATGAGTTTATTGTACCTACGACTACTGATAGAAATGGTTTAATAAGAGATAATGATGGTATTATATTCTTTAACTTTAGACCCGATAGATTAAGAGAACTCGGTAGTATATTTACTAATGATGATTATGAATGCTTTAAGAGAGATAAAATTAATAATTTAAAAATTGTTACAATGATGAAAGTTACTGATACAGTACTTTGTCCTATGGCTTTTGAACATCCTGTACTTAATAATACTATTGGCGAATATATATCTAGTAAAGGTCTTACACAACTTAGAATAGCAGAAACTGAGAAGTATGCGCATGTTACTTACTTTATAAATGGTGGTAGTGATGTGATATTTGAAGGTGAAAAAAGAATATTAGTACCTAGTCCTAAAGTGGCTACTTATGATTTAGAACCTGAAATGTCTGCAAATATGATTACAGCTTCTTTAGTAAAAGAAATTACAGAAAATAAAGAAGATTTAATAATACTTAATTTTGCTAATGGTGATATGGTAGGTCATACTGGTGATTATAATGCTGCGGTAAAAGCAGTGGAAACAGTAGATTCTTGTATTGGTAAGATACTTGATAATATATCATTGGATGAATATACGATGATTATTACAGCAGATCATGGTAACTGTGAAGTTATGAGAAATAAAGATGGTAGTGTTAATACTAGTCATACCACTAATAAAGTACCATTTATTATTACAGATAAGAGATTAAAATTATTAGACGGTAGTTTATGTGATATAGCTCCTAGTGTATTATTTTTAATGGGACTTGATATACCTAAGGAGATGACTGGTAATATACTTATTAAAAATAGAAAGAAGGTTAAATAATGTTAAAGTTACTTAATAATCCTAAGTCAGATAATACTAGAAATATATTAAATGCCGATTTATTTGTTAGTAATTTACATAATACTTTGAAAGCTTTTGGTTTTAATCCAAAAGTTACTTATGAAGTTTATAGGAGTATTACTGTTTATCATATTACTTGGAATGATGATAAGATTTATGATGATATTTTAGAATTAAAGAAAGAAATTGCTTTATCTTTAGGAATAAATGTATCTGAACTAGTTATGAATAAAGTAAAAGATAATGAGATATTTATTAAAGTTGATAATATGAAGAAAGATATTTTATGTCTAAAAGAAGTATTAGAGAATTATAAAGTAGATAATGATTTTAAAGTAGTATTAGGCCTTGATGAATATGATAAATTAGTTACTTTTGATTTTGATAAGGAAAAGAGTCTATTGGTTACTGGTGTTAGTGGTACTGGTAAAACTAATTTATTTAATGATATTATTATGAATATTTTAATTAATTATAGTAATGTTAAAGTAGTTATACTTGATTCACAAGGTATTAATTATAATTTATATAATGATGTATGTGAAGTTGTTAATAAAGAAGAAGATATTATTGTAAAGATTAATTTACTTAGAAGAGAATTTGAATATAGAGTAAAGAATAATACTAGAGATAAGATGGTAGTATTTATTGATGAGATATATGAAATATTAAAACTTGATAATAGTGTTAAAGATGATATTAATTATTTATTAGAAGTAGGTAGTACTATGGGGATATATTTAGTAGTATCTACGGATAGTGTACTTGAAGATGATACTTATGATTTATTTAATAAAGATAATGTATCAAAGATTAGTTTTTATCTTACTTCAAGAGGAGAATATAATATGTTTTTAGGTAAGGCTATCAGAGATAACTTGGGTAAAGATGGAATGTATTTGGATAATGATAAGAATTTAATTAGAATGAGCACTCCTATGATAGAAGATGATGAAATAGAAAGAGTTTGCAGGTATATTAAAGATAATAAATAGCAGTATAATAATAGTTAGGAAGTATAATATGAAAAATAAGGATAAGAAGGAAAAGAATATTAACAAGAGAGATAATATATTTATGATTATTTTATCTTTTTGTGATGTTATAGCGGTTACTGTTTTATTTCTTTTATATGGACCTTATAATGGCTTTAGAGACTGGTTAGTTACTACAGCAATGGGGACAATGAATCATCAGTATTTGGCTACTACCTTTTATAATATGGATAGAATAGAAGAAATATTATCACAGCATAGTACAGTAGAACCTGACTTTGATACTGATACTAGTTTAATTACTGCTGATGAGAATGAATATATTGATGATTATGATAGAGAAATACTAGACAGAAATAAGAATGATATATATAAATTAATTGAAATAGATGAAGATGGTTATTCGGGATATTTAGCTGCAGTGTATGATCCTTCAAAAATAAAAGTTACTTATAGTAAGAATCTTGGTGTTACTGGAGAGTATCTAGTTAATATGGCTAAGAGAGAAGGGGCAGTCCTTGCTATTAATGGTGGAGGTTTTGCTGATGCCGGAGGACAAGGAAATGGTGGTGCTCCAGTTGGAGCTATTATATCTAGAGGTAAAGTACTTAACTTTTCTAATGGTACAGGAGGTGCTTATGGCGGTGGTATTATAGGTTTTACTAATGATAATAAATTGTATCTTGGTAAAATTAGTACTAGTAGGGCAATAGAATTTGGTATTAGAGATGCAGTAGAATTTGGACCATTTTTAATAGTAAATGGTAAGAGTTCATTTATAAATGGTAATGGTGGTTATGGTGTTCATCCGAGAACCGCTATTGCACAGAGAAAAGATGGTATAGTATTATTTCTAGTTATAGATGGTAGAAGTCTTAAAAGTAAAGGAGCTGATATGAATGATTTAGTAAAAATATTACTTAGATATCATGCATATAATGCCGCTAATCTAGATGGTGGTAATTCTAGTGTTATGGTAGTAAATGATAAGATTATTAATCATCCGTTTAACTGGTCTAATAGAGAAGAAACTAGACCTATAGCAAGTGGATTTGTAGTTACTGAATAAGAAATTTATAAGGAGTGTTTATGAGAAAAAATAAGAATAGTAAGAAGATAGTTTTGTTAATTGTTATAATTTTTCTTTTATTGTTAATAGGGGGTACTGGAGTATACTTTATGTTAAATAATAAAGGCAATAAACCAATAAAAATTAATTATAATGATTATTATAGTAAGTATGTTACTACTATTGGAGAAGTTAAATTATATACTAAAGAAAATGATGGATATAAAGAAGGTGGAGTTGTAGGTAGTAATGTAGAGCTTACTCTTAATAGTGATAATAGTAATGATGGATATTTTAATGTAAGTGACTTTGATGATAAATATTATGTATATTATAAAGATATAAAGAAAATAAATGAATTATCTAGTATAGATAATAGGTATAAAGAATATATAGTATTTAATAATAATGTTGTTACTAGGGATAAAACAGAATTTTATGATGAAAATGGTAATTTAGTTTATTCTTTTAATGAAGGATATTCTTTACCTATAATAATTAAAGATACTGATAGGTATGGTGTGGAATTTAATAATAGACTTCTATATATAAAGAGTGATGAAGGAGAAGTAATTAATAATACTAATACAGATAAACATAATGCAAGTGGAGTAGGAGTATTTAATTATCATGCCTTTTATGATGAGAATGATCCTAGTGATTCATGTCCTACTGTTATATGTCACTCTAAAAAACAATTTAAAGAACAACTTGATTATTTGAAAGAAAATAATATTCTTACTTTGAAAATGAAAGAATTAGAGATGTATATTGATGGTAAATTACAATTACCTAAGAGTGTTCTTTTGACAATAGATGATGGTGGTAGAGATAAAATAGCAGTAGATATGCTTACAGAATATAAGATGTATGCTACTATATTTTTGGTTACTGCTTGGTATGATCCTAGCACTTATTATAAAACTGATTATATTGAACTTCATTCACATACTAATAATATGCATAATACTGGTGTTTGTCCTGGTGGACAGGGAGGAGGAATAAAATGCCTTAGTGAAGAAGAAATACAAACTGATTTAAAAACAAGTAGAGAAAAATTAGGAGGATCAACATATATAGCTTATCCGTTCTATGAATATAATGAATATTCTATAAGGATGCTTAAAGAAGCTGGATTTACCATGGCGTTTGCTGGTGAATGGGATAAAAGTGATAATTTAGTTCATGTAGGCAGTGATAAATTTAGATTAAGAAGATTTGTTATTGTTACGTATACAACAATAAAAGGTATTAATGAATATTTGGGACAGATAAAATAGACACTAAGTTTGACATTTAGTGTCTATTTTTATATAATAATGTCTGTTTGAGGAAATATATATATGAATAAAAAAGATATTAAAAATAAAAATATTGAAGAATTAATGTCATTATTACTTGATAAAGGTATTTTAGAAAAGGATAAGTTAAAAATAAATCGTATGGTTTATAGAAAATTAAATAATGACAGTAATCGTACGAATAATTGGGATTCATTAAGAAAATATTTTAGGAATTTAAAAGAAGATGTTAATATTGAGAGTTATTTGTCTGATAAAGATATACCTAAATATGTAAAGAAATATATTTTGGAATATGGTTTTAATGATGAAGAGTTACAAACATTATTAAAGAAGAGTATTGATTATGATTTAAAAGAATATATTGTAAAAGACTTACTTAATGCAAGTTATGAGGTTGTAAGAATATTAAAAGATGATATGATTGATGATAGTTTAAGGAAACTATGTGTAAAGTGCATAAAAAACTATAAAATTATTAATGTTCTATTAAATGATGAAATTGATAATCAGTGTAGAGAGTATATTTTGGCTACAGAAAAAAGAAGATTTATTAAAGAACTTTACCGTACTTCAAATGCAGACTTAGTATATACACTTAGTTTTGATTATTATAATTATGATAATGTTAGTTTTATTGAAAAATATAAGCCTAATTTGTTAAAAAATACTTCTAGTTGTATTACTAATAAGTATATTAGAAATGTTTATGATAGAACATTTAAAAATGAAGCACTCATTAGTACTATGTTAGAGGGAAATGAGCAAAAAATTAATAAGATTATTAATGATGTAAGAAAAGAAGAATCTATCAGATTTCTTGAAGTAAAAAATTTACCCAAAGAGTATGTTAGAATTATAATAAATAACAATATTAAATATTTGAATGAATATGCTAATAAACTTAGTATAGATAAAGTTATAGAAAAACTACATAATTATAGTGATTTATGTTTTGAATATAAAGAATTAATTGTTACTTATAGATTAGATGATTTAATTAATAAATTAAATAATGGTAGTGTTAATAAATATTTTGAGTATATTAGTTTATATCATTATACTGATGAGTTAATTATTAATACTATTGATAAAAAGATTTTTGATGATGGAGTAATTGATCTTTTAAATAATAATCACTATAATAATGATATTATCAATTTTATACTTAAATATAAAAGTGAGTATATTAAAAATATTTTAGTAAATATTGATTTTGATAATCTTATATATAATAAAAATAAAACAGATAAATATTTTGATATTATTAATTCTTTGCCTAAGAATATACAAAATAAAATATATAAAAGAAATAGTATATATATTAGAAAAGTTTTAAGCAAATATGATAAGAATGTACTTAAAGAATTTTTAAATAGTGATGATAATAATAAGAATACTTTTGTTATGAATATGCAGAATACTATATTAAAAATATTTAATGTAAGTAGTGAAAAAATAAATTATTGTAAAACTATTATAAAGTATTGTGAAAAAGGAAATATTTTAGAGCTACTTAAGAGTATGGAAATGTTTCTTGATAGAGTAGATGTAGATATTAATTCATTTTTTCAATATAGTAGTTATGACTTTGGTAATGGACTAATTAGTAATATTATAAGTATTGTTAATGATGAAGAAATAAATAATTTTGTTAGAATTAAAAGTTATATGTTTAATAATTATTTTGATAATACTTTAAATAATGCCTCTGTGATTATTAATTTAAATTTAGTGATTAAGAATTATAATTTATATAAAGATTTGTTACTTAGTATGTGTAATAACGATATTATACTTAGTGATATTGATAAAAGTAATTTGAGTTTACTTTTTAATGGAAAGATTAATGGTACTCCTTTAACTTTATATGATTTAAACGAAATTAGAAAAAAAGAATTTAATAAATATAGAGTGGAAATACTTGATAAGAATACTTATATTAATAGAATTAAAGATATATTTTTTAATAATATTATTACTTATAATAGTGATTATTTTGATAATATTGGTAATATTTCATTACTGAAGATACTACAAAAAGATAATATTGATAATAAGGAAATTTTCTATTTAACTGAAGAAATTATTACTAGTATGGATATTATTAATAAACTGGCTACTACTAATGATAGAGATGAACTCGTTAAAATTATTATTTCTTATATAGATGGGGAAGATACTCCTATTAATAGAATGATTAATGATATTATAGATATTAAGAGTAAAATTAGAAGATTATATGAACTTGATAGTATGTATAATTTAACTACTTTAGAATCTGCGAGAAAGGTACCTGGTATATATAATAAGGAATATATGGAACTTTATGGCGGAGAGGTATTTGATTTTAGTGATAAAAATTATGTATTATATGCACATGTGGTAAGTAGTAGAGAGAATATTGAAGATTTGGTTAATGGTTATAGTAGTGGTAATAGTAATTTTATTTCTTTTAGTCCAATTAGTTATAGAGGGCAGAAATATTATTATGATTACTGTGATTGTATATTGGCATATGATACTATATATGATAATAGCTTTATATGTAGTTCTTTATCTAATATGGGAAGTAATCATTGCATGATAGAAAAGAATAGCGCAGTTGTGGCCGATAAATATAGAAATCAGAGAGGAATATTAGAAACTAGTTCTGTGAAGAAACAAAATGCAGAAACATTATTATATAGGGAAGGATTAAAACCATGTGGTATTATACTTGCCAATGGAAAAAGACCTAATAGTGATGAAATTATGTATCATAAAAGATATAATTTACCTTTTATTATTACACAAAAAAAAGAAACAGCGATTGATAATCCAAAGAGAGTGTTTACTTCTGGAAATGGTAAATATGTCAGTGACAGTATGGTAAAAGAGCTTGATAGTATAAAGAAATATATTGATAGCAAACTAACAATTAAAAAAGAAAATGATATATATACAGGAAGAGAGATAGCTATATTTACTGATACTCATGCTATGTATGAACCTACTATTGCAATACTCGAAGATATTAGATTTAGAGGTATAAGTGAGATTTATTCACTTGGTGATAATACTTCACTTGGACCTAATCCTAGAGAAGTACTTGATTTGATGGATAAATATAATGTTAACCAAATTATGGGTAACAGTGAATATTATTTAACTCTAGGAGGTAGTCCTTTTAATTACTGGAGTGAAGAAAGGGAAAGAAGTTTAGATTGGACTAATGATAGAGTACAGGGATATATTAATGATTTAAAATTATATAAGCCTTCTTTAGATTTATTACTTGGTGGTAAAAAAATAGCATTATGTCATTTTGGTAATGATATTAGATGGGATTTTGTTAAACATAATACTTGGATATATCAAGATAATATTGGTAATGAAAAGTCTGCTGATCAGTTTATGTTTACTAATGGTGATGAATATAATAAAGAAGTAGAATATATGATAAATAAATATGGTATTGATAATCCTAAAGTACAAGGATATTTATCTAGCAGAAATACTCCTATGTTTGATGGGAAACTTATTACTTCGTATGATGATGTTTTTCAAGGTCATGTTCATTTTGAATTAGACTTAATAATACTAATATTCATACTTTAAGAGGGGCTGGTATGGGAGAATATGAGGATAATAAAAAGAGTCTGGCCTATTATATAATTTTAAAAGAAAAGAAAAAAGGTGGATTTGATATAGAAAAAGTATATGTACCATTTAATAAAAATAGTTTATTATCAAGTATATATTCTTCAGATATGCCTACGAAAACAAAGATACTTGGTTATTTAAAATAATAAGAAAAGAGCATGGAAATGTTCTTTTTATGTAGATATTTGTCTTTTATCGACCAATATTGATATTTATATAACAAAAATTGGTCGATAAAACTTGCTTTTTAGATAAAAACTGGAATAAGAAGATGTGGTAAATCATATCTTTTAAAAACAATTATTAATGAGTTGAAGGAAAAAGGAGTCAGTGATAATGATATTATATATATTGAATTAGATAAGAAAGAGTTTAAAGATATAGGCACTCCTAAAAAATTGGAAAAGGTTATAGATGGCTTTGTTAATGATAAGGCTTTTAAGTATTTATTTATAGATGAGGTACAAAATGTAAAAAATTTTGAAATGGTAATAAATGCTTACAAAGAAGAGGGAAACTATTCTATATTTTTAACAGGTTCTAACTCATATTTATTAAGTGGAGAACTAGTTACCAAATTAACTGGCAGATACATTGAAGTTGAGATGTTACCATTAAATTTTTATGAATATGTGGATATGAAAAGATATTTAGAAAAAAAAATAGATATTAATATATATCGTGAATTTGAAGAGTATATAAGAAATGGTGGCTTTCCTGGAGCTTTACATTATAATAATTATGAAGATAAATTATTATATACTAAGAATGTTATTAGTCAAATATTTGAAAAAGATATAAAAAGTAATAATAAAATAAAGAATAAAGCATTGTTTGAAGTAATTCAGAAATTTGTTATAAATAATTTTGGATCTGTTATTTCAATTGGAAGTATACACGAGTATATGTTTAAAAATGAAAATATAAATGTTGATAGAAGAACTATTAAGAAATATGTTGAAATATTAGAAAAAGCTAAAATAATATATTCTTGTGATTTATTTGATATTAAGTCAAAAAAGGTTCTTGATGGTGAAAAAAAATATTATTTGGCAGACTTAAGTATATATTTTGCACTTAATACTGATAATAGAATTAATTATGGTCCTGTATTAGAAAATGTTTTATATTCTTATTTGAAAAGTAAAAACTATAATTTAAGTGTTGGAAAAATTGGTAATTTGGAATGTGATTTTATTGCTAGACGTGGTATAGATGAGTATTTCTATATTCAAGTTTCTAAAAATATAGATGATGAAAAAACTGAAAAAAGAGAATATAAACCCTTTTATGAAATAAAAGAAATGTATCCTAGATATTTATTTGTATTAGATTTGATTTTGCAAAAAAACATTAATGGTATTAATAATGTTAATATAGTAGAATTTATATTAAATGATCAAGATTTAAGGTAACTAAGAACATAAAAATGTTCTTTTTATGTTCTTATTTGTCTAAAAAAGTCTTTTTTAACCTAGACTTACCTATGAAAATATGGTATACTCTTTATTGGTAGGACAGTGATTTTGTGAAAAAGAATAGACGAAGAAAAAGTAGTAAAAATAAAAGTACTTGGTTTTTTAGAGTAATAGCAATAATATCAATAATTATATTTATAGTATTTGGAATTATGTTATATGTACTTGATATGATACCTTTTAAATTTTTAATTATATTTTATATAGTATTTGGACTGTTATATTTATATTTAATATTTACTTCATTTCCTAAGAAAGTAAAAAATAAGTTCAGAATTAGTTCATGTGTATTCTTAATAATATTTGGTGCTGTATTTGGCATAGGTATTAAGTATTTGAATGATACTATGGATTTCGTTGGTATTATAAGTAAAGATTTACTTCAAAAAGAAGTATATTATGTTATGACTTTAGACTCTTCCACTATAAAGAATGTTAAAGACTTAGATAATAAGACTATAGGTATATATAGTTCTAAGAATAGTGAAGAAGCTATTAAATTACTAGATAAAAAAATAGATAGTACTAATAAAGAATATAAAAATATTGTAGAATTATTTGAAGATTTACAAGATAAAAAGATAGATGCTGTATTAATTAATGATTCTACTAAAAACCTACTAAGTAGTGATTTATCAGATATGGAACTTAAATTAAAAGAAATATATAAAGTATATGTTTCTATAGAAAAGACTGATATAGTAAAAGTAGTTGATATTACTAAGAAACCATTTAATATATATGTAGCAGGTGGAGATGCTTATGGTAGCATAGATAATGTTACCAATACAGATGTTAATATGATTATTACCGTAGATCCTATTAATAGAAAGGTATTACTTACTTCAATACCAAGAGATTATTATGTTAATTTACCTTCGTTTGGTGATGATGCTTATGATAAACTTACTCATGCTGGATATTATGGTATAGAAGAGTCAGTTAAAGCTATAGAGAATTTACTTGATATTGATATTAACTATTATGTTAAGGTTAATTTCTCTACTATCGAAGGTGTTATTGATGCAATTAAAGGTGTTGATGTGTATTCTGATTATAGCTTTAATGAACGTGCTTATGGCATATATCATTTTAATAAGGGAATGAACCATTTAAATGGGAAACAGGCACTTGCTTTTGCTAGAGAGAGAAAAGCTTTTAAAGATGGAGATGTACAAAGAGTTAAGAATCAGCAGAAAGTTCTTACAGCAATTATTGATAAAGTAACATCGTCAACAGCATTAGTGACTAATTTTTCACAAATATTAGATAGTGTTGGTAATAGTTTTTCAACTAATTTAGAAACTAAAAATATTAATAGATTTATTAAGATGCAACTTAATGATATGAGAGGTTGGGATATTGAAAGTCAAAATCTTGTAGGTACTGACTTATATACTAAGAATACATATACATATCCCAATATTGAATTATATGTAATGAAGCAAGATGAAAAATCTATAAATAGTGCAAAAGAGAAAATTAAAAAATATTTAAATAACTAGAAGTGGGGGGATTGTAGTATGAAACCATTAGTAAGTATTATTACACCTATATATAATGGTGAAAAAACAATTGGTAAGACAATACAATCTGTTATTAATCAAACATATAATAAATTTGAAATGATTATAGTGGATGATTTATCAAATGATAAAACAGTAGATATAGTAAAAAAATATCAAAAGAAAGATGATAGAATTAAATTATTTATTTTAGATAAAAAAAGTGGTGCAAGTGGCGCTAGAAATTTTGCAATAAAAAAAGCTACTGGTAAGTATGTTGCTTTTCTTGATGGTGATGATTTATGGAAAAAAGATAAATTAGAAAAGCAAGTTAAATTTATGGAAGATAATAAAATTTATTTTTCATATACAGATTATTGTTATATTGATAGTGAAGGAAATGATTTAAAACGTCGTATTGACATAGGCGATGGTGATGATGAGCTTCATCATCTTGCTGTTCTCCGGCATCTCCTTGAGCTCCTTGGGGTCGCAGAGCATGGCCAGGTCCTCGGAGAGGTAGCCCTCCTCGAACACGTCCAGCCCGGCCTGGTTCAGGCAGTCGGCGAAGTGGACCAGGGCGGCGTTGCCGTCCAGCTCCGTTAAGGCCTTTCTGATATTTCCCAGCTGCTTTCCGTATTTGGGTCCAACGGTCTTTAACTGGGGCTTGAAGGTATAGGAGGTAAAGGCACGGACGTCGTCGGTAAATTCCACTGCCTTCACGTTTAATTCGTCCTCGATGATCTCCTGGTAGTATTCCGGAAGAGCCTCTGCCTTCACGAACATCTTTGCGATGGGCTGGCGGTTCTTGATATTGGCCGTATTCCTGGCTGCACGGCCCATAACGACCACCTTTAATACCTCGTCCATCTTGGCCTCCAGCTCCTTATCGATGAAGCCTTCCTCCACCTGCGGGAAATCGCAGAGATGGATGCTCTCGGGAGCCGTTTCGTCGAT
>ENA-OPCV01001108-OPCV01001108.1-human-gut-metagenome-genome-assembly--contig:-NODE-1108-length-21559-cov-2.386951_pt1 | contig 21559 bp, 22 predicted proteins | sample MGYA00241257_ERZ501494 | MGnify/ENA primary metagenome ERZ501494 (study PRJEB25962, sample SAMEA2042618) | human gut metagenome | biome: human gut; feature: human-associated habitat; material: faeces...
CACCCCTGGCTGTAATAGCCAGGGGTGGTGTCGGGTATGCTCGATCTGTTTTTAGGAAAAGCTTATTTTGTAGTTGAAAAGCCCAGGAAGCGCAGGGTGATGCCGGAGCCCTTGAGAAGATCAGCCCAATATGGAACAGCCATATCCAGAGTGTCGTTGGCAAGCTCGGAAGCATCTTTTTGTGTCAGGATCTGCCTTAGCCTGGAAGAACTGATCCTGGGAGCGGCCTCTGTAACACAGACTGTGCCAGGCAGAATTGCCGATTCTGCCGGAAGAATGGCCAGTACAAAGACTGTTATCAGAGATATCAGGATTTTTTTCCATTTTTTCATAGCGATCCCTCCTTCGAAAAAATATGATGGTTCTCTTTATTGATTGATTATAAGTAAAATTCCGGAGAAGGGCACTGGCATTTGTGCCAGTAACTTTGTTATAAAGAAGAGAAGAAGTTATGTATGCTGTTCCCGATAGGCGGAAGGTGTGATCCCCATTTTCTTTTTGAAGCTGGTGCTGAAATAATATTGATTGGCATAACCACATTTCAGGCTGATCTCCTTCAGACTCATAGTAGTCGTAGTCAGGTAACGGGCGGCTGCGGAAATTCGCTGAGATGTGATAAAGTCACTGAGACTGATTCCCTGATTTTTTTTGAAAAGAGCACTTAAATAAGCAGGGCTTACATTGGCAGAGGCAGCAATATCATTGAGGCAGAGCGTATTGTCAGTGTAGTGTTCGTTGATATAGGAAATCACCAGTTCACAGAGCTTCTGGTGATAATCATTCATGGAGGAATCAAGCTTCCGACATAAAAGATGGCACAGATCCTTCAGCCATTGACATAGCTCTTCCGTATTATGAAACTCATTTATGTGGTTGTAAACATACAAAATTTTAGTTTCAAGGTCATGCGTATCCAGATTTAATTCATAGAAAAATTTCAGGATCTCCTTATAATTTTTTCCTTTCTTTGCCATCCAATTCATCATGGCATCATATTGACTTCCCCAAATCATATTTGTTACAAATTTATCATTTGTTTCTGCAAAACTTGCCATTTTTTGATATAATCCATACCACATATTGGCACTACTAGAACTTGCACTTAGTGTTGTTACTCCACTTGTTGTTTTTGCATTTTTAAATACCACTTTTTTTGTTGTATTATCTAATCCTGCTTCATATCTTGCTACATAAAATCCTTTATATTTTAGTACACTTGCTATCATGCTATTATATTGTGCTTGTAGTCCATCTTTTGTTATATTGTATGATTTATAGCTATTTTGTGAATCATATGATACTACATCTGGTTCCCTATAATCTGTTGATCTTCCTTGATAATTATTTGAAGAATTATTATACATTACATATCCATTACTTCCTGAAAAACTATATAAAATTCCTTTATAATTATCTCCAACCTTAACTGCCATTGGAGTATATTTTGTTGTATCACTACTTGTTTTAGGTAATTCACCTTCTCTTTCCGTTTCTAATACTACATCATCTACTGGCACCCACACAAATTCGCTTCCTTTTATATTTACTACAACTCCTGTATCTACTGTTCCTTCTACATATGTTGCTCCATCTGGTTTTGCAAATGATTTTCCTGTTCCATCTGCTGTTGCTTGTGCATTTGGGTTTTCTCCATAACTGTCTGGATTTTTTATTGCTGTATCCGCTGGCTGTCCTTCTGCTGTTTCTGGCAATTTACCTTCTCCAGGAGTTCCCTCTGTTGAACCTCCTCCTGTACTTCCTCCTGTTGAGCCTGATCCATACTTCTTCATTAACTCTTCATATTCTTTTAATATTGTATTTTCTTCTTCTTGAGCTGCTTCTGTATCAGCTTTTGCTTTCAATGCCATAGTTAGTATTCCATTTTGTCCTGTTAACATACTTATGCTTACGCCTGCTAAAATAAGCAAAACTATTATTGTTACTACTAATGCAATTAGTGTTATTCCGTTTTCTTGTTTTCTTATATTTTTCATAAGTTTCTTTCTCCTCCTTATCTTTCTTTTTATTTAGCTTTTATTATGTTCATTTCAAACTGCTTTCTTTATTATCTACTAAATATGGCTTTTTTATTCAATTTTCAATGTACATAACTTTTTTGCTAAATACATTTTTATAATATCATATTGTACACTATTTCGCAATTGTTTTTGCAATGTTTTTTCATTGCATTTTTCTGTTAATAAAAAAAATGCTAAAAATATCAAAACTAATATTTTTAGCATTTTTAAACTAACTATTTACACTTCTATTTGCTATTTCAATTGCCTTAGAAACTATATTACCACAAGTTTTAGATGAAACATTTTCCCATCCTCCATCTTTTTTAACTTGATCATATACTCCAAGTTCTCTTGCTATTTCTTCTTTTAAATTTTCAGACATTAGCTTACTATTTTTAGACATAATAAATCCCCCTTTGTAGAAATTATTTTTAATTTTTTCTACAAATTTATTATTTGCAAATTTTAATTTATTATAATTATAAATTTATTTCAAAATTTGATTTTTATGGAATTAATGTTACATAGTAAGCACTCCATTAGGAGTATTATATATAATTAAAATATCTTCCTCATCACCGGTTTCAGCATTTATATAAACTAAAAATTCACTGTCATTAATTTTCCCCTTAAATTCATAACATAAAATCTCAGTCTTAAATTCCGTAGGAATTATAGCCATTCCCTCACTTTGAATATTCAAATTTTTATTTAATTTCTTTTTAGCTTCATCAATTGAAATCACATTTTTAGAAATTTTTCTTTCTGTATGATTATTTAAATATCCCTTAGTTTCAACACCTAAAATTTCCCCATCATCTAAAGCAACTTTAACTTTAATTAAATCTGGATACATTATAACATCATCTTGATTATAAGCATAATTAATTGTAATAATTCCATTTTCATTCAAATAATAAGTTTCTTTCATATTATTTATACCAAGATTATTTAAAAACTCAAGACCTTTTTTATTTGCATCATCATAACTTAATTTTTCTTCATTTACATCTCTATTACAATTAAAATAAACAATATGTCCACCTTTTTTTGTTATTGCAATAGTTATATTTTCATCTTTTTTATTTTTTATGGAAAAATTATATGATTGTAATTCAGAGTTTTCATTTTCACCTAAACTTGAAATTTCTTTTATATTTTCGCTTCCAAATACTTCATTTATTTTATTTCTTGCGTCATCTTCTGAAATATCATTTCCTGTTAACCCTTTAGGCTCCGTAGATGTTAAATGTTCTGAAAAAGCTCCATCATATATTAACCCAGAATACTCGTGAAAATCTTCCTCCAATGAACTAAACACATCTAAATTAGAACTTACAGCTTGTGCAAATTCCTCATTTCCATTATATTTTAAATCTTTCCAACTAATAGCTCCTTGCTCTAAATCCGTAGCTAATTGGTTTAATACATTTTTTAATTCTGTACTATAATTATGAAGTTCTTCTAAATTTTTTAATTCTTCATCATTTAAATCTGTTCCCTTTATATTTTTTCTAGATAAAGTATAACTGTAATCACTTACTTGATTTAAAAATTTTTCTGTTTTTTCAAGTTCCTGACTTTCGATTGGTAAACTTGCTAAATATGTTTGTGCAAGGTTTGCCTCTCTCCATAAATGTGTAAGTGTTTCTGCACTATGTGTGCTACTTTCAGATATTGTTGATTTTGCTAAATATGTTTCAACATTTTGTACATAATTTACTAATTCATAAAAATTACTATTATATAAATTTCTGCTTGCAAGTTCTACCTCATTATTTTTCTTATATAAAAAATACCCCAAAATTGCAATAATTATGGTTAAAGTTGCAATTATTGACCACATTATAATTTTTTTAGTTTTTTTCATTATTAATATTCCTTTCTTTGTTAAAAATATCTTTTTTTATTTTGTATTAAATAAAAAAAATTATTCCAATTTTTTGATTTTTATGTTAAAATGTGAATTGATTTAATATTATTTATTAAATTATATTCTTAAAAAAGGAAAAAAATATATGAAAAAAATAATGATATCTTATGCCTCTTATGGTGGAGGTCATTTGTCTGCTGCAAAAAATTTAAAAGAATATATTGAAAAAAATTATCCAGATACAGAAGTATTTTTATTTGACTGTATGAAATATATAAATCGTGTAATTGATAAAGTATGTGGTTCTACATATTCTAAAATAACAACAAATATTCCTTGGTTTTGGGGAAAAATTTATTATAATACACAAGAACCTATTTTTGAAAGAATTATGTCTTTGTCTAATAAAGTTCTTTCATATAAACTTGGTAGATTATTAAGAGATTTAAAACCTGATTTAATAATTTCTACACATTTTTTTGTTGGACACATGTGTACTATTTTAAAGAAAAAAGGCAAAATTGATGCAAAACTTGCAACAGTTATTACAGATTATGGTGAAGATCCTTATAATGAATGGACTTGTAATTATAAATATATTGATTATATTTTTGTGGCACATAATAAAATTAAAGAAAGGTTAACAGAAAAAGGCGTTCCTTGTGATAAAATTTTCGCAACAGGAATTCCTATATCTGATAAATTTCTAAAAAAATATGATAAAAATACAACTTTTAATGACCTTAATTTAACTCCAAATAAAAAAACAATTTTATTTTTTGGCGGAGGAGAACTAGGGCTTGGTAAATCCAAAACTTTGGAAATTTTTGAATGTTTAGCTAAGAATTTCGAAAATATTCAGGTTATTACTATTAGTGGAAAAAATGAAACCTTAAAAAATAATTTTGAAAAATTGGTTGATAAGTATAATAGAAATGATGAAATTCGTGTTCTTGGTTTTACCGATAAAGTAGCTGAATTTATGTCTGCATCTGATTTGGTAATTACCAAACCTGGTGGTTTAACTTCAACAGAGGCTTTAGTTTCAGATTTGCCTATTGTTGCAATTAATCCAATTCCTGGGCAAGAAAGTGAAAATGCTGAGTTCTTGGAATCTAACGGTGCAGCTATTTGGCTTAAGAAAAATGATGATATTAATTTTGTTTTGAAGGTGTTGTTAAATGGTGATGGTAAGCTTGCTGTTATGAGGGATTGCATTAAGAAAATTGCCAAACCTAATTCTACTAGGGATATTTGTGAGGTTATTTTTGACTGGGATAAAGCTTAAAAACTTTCCCAGTCATTTTTTCACACTTTATTTATTTTTTAATATTATATCAAGAGGTGAACTATCTATGAACTTATCCAATTTGTCTGGCTCAAACTTAATTGCTTTTGCAAGTAGTTTGGCAATTTTAATTTCACAAGATTTAACTACAGATGAAATTGGACTTTTGGCTACCTTTTTTAGTGCTTTAGGTGATAATTTAGCAATTCTTGCTATAAATTCTACAAACAATTCGTAAATTTAGTATTATTCCCAGATTAACAATGGTTGTTGTTCATTTTGTATATTTTGTTTAAATTTACTATCTCCATTTACTATATTTAAAAAACTTAATATACTATCTAATTCTGTTGCCCCCTCACTTGGAGTCGTTCCTTTTAAATAACCACAATTTTTTAGATTTCCATCTTTTGAACTAGTTATTCCACCATAAAGATCTTTTGCGAAAATATTAGATGTGTTATAGCAATTTATAATTGTCGTATTATCATTTCCACTAGTTCCTGCTATTCCTCCAACACATGATACATCATTTAATATAATATCTACTACATTATAACAATTTCTTATAATTCCTCCATCATAATTTAAACCAGTTATGCCACCTACATTATCTTTAGTTGCTTTAACCTCTCCTGCATTATAACAATTTTCAATAAGTGCTTTAGATACTCCAGAAATTCCACCAACATATTGTACTCCTCTTATTGCTCCAGTATTGTAACAATTAATTATTTTGTTATTTTTTCCATATAAATTACCGACAATGCCACCTGTGTATGTACCTTCTCCGATAATTATTCCTTTATTATAACATAAACTAATAGCACCATCTCCACATCCTGCCACAATTCCTGCTGTTTGTATTCCCTTCGTACTTATTGTTCCTAAATTAGCACATTGAGATATATTTCCAGCTAGGTTTTGCCCCACAATACCTGAACCATTATTAACATCTGCCGTTATATTAGCTTCATTATAACATCCTTTTATTATTCCGTTATCATTTGCACCACAAATTCCAGCTACCCTTTCATTACCGTGAATATCTCCTGTACATGTACAATTATATATACTTCCATAATTTTTACCTGCAATTCCACCAAGGTAACTTTTTGCAGAAATTGAACAATTAATTATATTTACTCCAAAAATTTCCCCATAATTTTCTGAGAATAGTCCCATTAATGAACTATTGTTATTTATATTCATATTTTTTACTGAAAAATTATTTCCGAAAAAATTTCCTTTAAATCCAAATTCTTCAGTTCCTATAGGAGTCCATTCTTCTCCATCAAAATTAATATCATTTGTTAAGTATATATTTTTATTTTCGTAATTGTTCCCAGAATTAACTGAATTCTTAAAATTTTTTAAATCTGTTTTATTGTTAATAAATAAATCGATGTCTATTTTTTCTACTATATTATCATCAATCTTGTAAATTTCTTTATTATTGCCTAAACTTACATAATAAAAATTTTCTTCTTTCTGCCAAACACTTATATTGGTTCCATTAATTTTTTCAGAAATATAATTTTCTAATGTCCTTTTGTTTTCATTTGAATTAAAATTATCATCTATTTGTTTTTCATATAATGCCATTGAAATTATTTCAATATTTTGCGCTTCTGCTGTTTTTTCTTTAGCCTCCTGTGTTTTGCTTAAGATGCCATTATTCCCTGTTAAAATACTTAATGATATTCCTGACAAAATTAATATAACTATTATGGTTACTACCAAAGCAATTAAAGTTATTCCTTTGTTTCTCATAAAATCCTCCTTTTTTCTTTTTTGTTCCACTATAGAACAATTATATCATCACAATATTATAAAATCAAGTAAATTTTGTTCTTTTTTAGAACATTTTTAAAGGAGAATATTATGCAGAAAATAAACAAGTTTAATGCTAACTTAAACATTATAGGACCTAAAATTAAATATTTTAGAAAACAAAAAAAGATAACACAAGAAGATTTATGTGCTAGAATGCAAGTTATGGGATATCAAATTAGTCGTTCAGACATCTCTAAAATTGAAAACGGAAAAAAATTTATTGCTGACTTTGAAGTACTTGGATTTGCAAATGCTCTAAAAATTTCTATTTTAGATTTATACCAAGAATAAGGTTTTTTCAAAATGGGGACGGTTCCTTTTTCAAAAAAGAACCGTCCCCATTTCAAAATCACATCTCTCTTCTACCTTCCAAAGCCTTAGTCAAAGTAATCTCATCTGTATATTCCAAATCTCCACCAACAGGAATACCATGTGCAATTCTAGAAACAGTAATTCCAAGTGGTTTAATAAGTTTAGATAAATACATCGCCGTTGCTTCACCCTCAACCCTAGGGTTTGTTGCAATAATAACCTCTTTAACTTGTCCATCCATAAGCCTTGCTAAAAGTTCCTTAATTTTGATATCATCAGGTCCTACTCCATTCATTGGAGAAATAGAACCATGTAAAACGTGATAAACGCCTTTAAATTCGTGTGTTCTTTCCATTGCAGCAACATCTCTTACATCTTCTACTACACAAATACTTTCTTGATTTCTCTTAGGGTTTGAACATATTGGGCAAGGGTCTGTATCTGTTATGTTAAAACATTTACTGCAATATTTTAAGTTCTTTTTAGCATTAACTATTGAATTTACAAATTCGTTCGTTTGTTCTTCATTCCAATCTAACACGTGAAAGGCAAGTCTCGCTGCCGTCTTGTGTCCGTATGCTTGGAAGTCTTTCAAAACTTTCTATTAATTTTTCTATTGATGGTGCATATTCTGACATTTTTTACCTTACTTTCTTTTAAATTACATTAATCCAGGAATATTATATTTTCCCATAGCATCACTGCTTGCGTCATCAACTTTTCTTAATGCTTCATTTATAGCTGTCATTATTAAATCTTGTAGCATTTCAACATCTTCTGGATCAACAACTTCTGGTTTTATTTTTATTTCTTTTAAAACTTTTGCTCCGCTAACCTTTACCTCAACTGCTCCTCCACCACATGATGCTTCAAATTCTTTGCTTGCAAGTTCTTCTTGTGTTTTTGTTAAATCTGCTTGCATTTTTTGAGCTTGTTTCATTATATTTCCTAGATTCATTCCTCCGAATCCTCCCATACCTCCTGGGAATCCACCTCTTTTTGCCATTTTAAATCATTCCTTTCTTGGTCGGGACCATAGGGGTCGGTTCTTTTTGGTCCCATTTATAAAAATAAATTTAGTAAAATGGGACCAAAAAGAACCGACCCTTATGGTCCCTATATTATATTAAATGGTATATCATTATTTTCTATAAACTGTTCAAATTCATTACTACTAGTCTTAGTAGCCTCTTTTGTATCAACGAATTTAATTTGCATTTCTTTCCCGCAAGCCAAATGAACCGTTTCTCTTAAATTTTGTTTAACATCTGGTCTTGCTAAAAAGTCTTTTGCAACTTTGTTCATTCCATTTGGAAATTCTATTTCTAATGTCATATCATTTGCTTCCCTAGCAATTGTTCCAGCTAAATTCATGTACATAAACATTTTTCCACTTGTTTTATAATTTTCTACAATTTTTGGCCAGTAATCTTGTGTTTTTCCTTGATATTTTGGCTTTGATACAATTGCCTTATTTGGTTCAACATTGCTTGGTATTTCTTGAGCTTTTGCTTTAGTATTTCCCTGTGTGCCTGCTTCATTTCTATTAACCCCTGCTTTTGCAAAATTACCAGCTCGTAAAAAATTTTCGATTTTTGTAACTCTTCTCTCTAGGTCAGAATTTTGTGCATTTCCACCATCTGACGACGAATTTATATCTGTTTTTACAGGTTGTTTGTTACATAATTTTATTAATCCTGTTTGTAAAATTATTAATTTTTGTGTAGATAGTTTCATACTATTCTCTATTTCAGATAATTCACATATTAAATTTATTAAATCTAATTTTGATGTTTTATCAGAAATATTTTTTATTTTTTCTATTTCTTCATCATTATATAATTCTGTTTTTCCAGTTGATTTATATAATAAAACATCTTTTATGTATTTAATAATTTCCCAAACTAAATTATTTATATCTTTTCCATCTTCTATAACTTCTTGTAAATTATTTAACGTTCCCTCAACATCCTCATTTACAACAGATTCTACAATATTGTTTATAAATACTGTTTTTGGAATTCCTATTAAATCTTTTACTTTGTTTTCATCTATTTCGTCTGTTCCTTCTTGACTACATCTTTCAAGAATTGATAAAGCATCTCTCATTCCACCTTCTGCAAGAACTGCAATTAGTTCTAATGCTTTTGGTGTTATTTTTATATCACTTTCCTTGCATACATATTCTAGGTCTTTTACAATATCTTCATTTGAAATTCTTTTAAAATCAAATCTTTGACATCTTGATAAAATTGTTGCTGGTAATTTTTGTGGTTCAGTTGTTGCTAATATAAATTTTACGTGTTCTGGTGGTTCTTCTAATGTTTTTAGTAATGCATTAAAAGCTCCTGTTGATAGCATATGAACCTCATCTATAATATATACTCTGTATTTGGCTTTTGTTGGTAAAAAGTTTACTGCTTCCCTTATGCTTCTTACATCTTCTACACTGTTGTTTGATGCAGCATCCATTTCGATTATATCTGTAAGTGAACCGTCTAATGCTCCTTTACATATTTCACATTCGTTACATGGTTCCCCATCCTTAGGGTTTAAGCAGTTTACAGCTCTTGCCAAAATTTTAGCCGTTGTTGTTTTTCCTGTTCCTCTACCACCATTAAATAAATATGCATGTCCTACTCTATCAGATATTAATTGATTTTTTAATGTCTTTTTTATATGTTCTTGTCCTACTATTTCTGAAAATTTTGTAGGTCTAAATTTTCTATAAAGTGCTGTATACCCCAAAACTTACACCCCCTAGAATATTAAAAATGGTGTGAAGCTAAATTCCTCTATGGAAAGCATTCCACACAAAAGTATCTACTTATTGCTGCTTCCTTCCGGACCTGACAAGGTTCATAGGCTTTTATTGGATGCCCTCCATACAAGAATTTAATTCCATACCATTTGCAATTATATAACGTATTTTTTAATTTGGCAAGTTTTTTTCCAATTTTCTTTAATAAAAATTTTAATTTTCAATTCTTTTAAATACAATACTTTGTAAGTCAGTATATTCATGTCCAACAGTACCATTTTCATTAATACCTTCATTTGGAACCTGAATTTCCACATTATCTGCACTAAAGACTTTTCCAGAATTTAATGTAATTTTTATATTAAATTTAATCTTTGAAATCAAACTGCTTTCTTCTATATTTAATTTATTTATCAAATTATTATAATTAATTTCTGCATCATCATTTGATGTATATGTACCGATATTATTATTTGCACATCTAAAAATTAGGACCCCACCTTGATTTGATATCTCTAGTTTTTTAGCATCTGTTGATTTTGCACCTTTAAATTCCAATTCATTAACTATATTTTCATCTTTATTTTCAAATAAAACCGAATCATTAGAAATTGGCTTATAAATTTTAATCTCTCCAACCTCTGGTTTTTCCGCAATTGTAATATTTTCTAGCTTAACATTTTTTATAGTTTCTTGTTTTTTGTAATCATCATTTTTTTCAATATAAATATAAACATCATTATTTTGAATTACATTAATATCCCATTTTGCCTCAGAGTTTTCCACATCTTGTCCATTAACTGTGGATACTATTGATATTTTTGAAACTTTAAATGGCATATTTGTTTCGCCTTTTTCGTCATAATTTAATATTAACATTACTGCTGTAAATATTATTGCTACAATTATTATACATATTATACAAATATTTAATATTTTTTTACTAAATCTTTGGTTTGCCATACTTTTCTCCTTTTTGATTCATTTGGACCGGTTCTTTTTGTGTCACTTTACCCATTGGGACCGGTTCTTTTTGTGCCACTTTTTTGTTTTCTTAATTTCTTAAAAAATTCCTGTAACAAATTCTTACATTCATCTTCTAATATTCCCTTTTCAAAATTCACATTATGATTAAATTTATAATCTGTAAATAAATTAAGCACAGACCCTACGGCACCAGTCTTTTCATCTGATGCACCAATATATACATTTTTTATTCTCGAATTTATTATTGCCCCAGCACACATTGAACATGGCTCTAAGGTTACATACATATCACAATCTATAAGTCTCCATGATTCTAATTTTTTACTTGCTTTTTGAATTGCAAGTATTTCTGCATGTTTAGTTGTATCAAATTTTGTTTCTTTTTGATTATGTGCTCTAGCTATTATTTTTCCATTCTTTACAATTATTGCACCTACTGGGACTTCCAATTTTTCGTAAGCTTTTTTAGCTTCTTTTAGAGCTTGTTTCATAAATCTTTCTTTTTCTTGCAATTTTTTCTCCTTTTGCACATAGCACATTTGGACCGGTTCTTTTTGTGCCAGTTACCACTTTGGGCATTTTAATTTATTTTGTTTTACTACTTTTATGTTTCATATTATACCAACAGATTACACAATTGTCAATTTATGGCAAAATTATTTATATGCATTTGTTCTAATATATGCATATCTTCCTGTTTTCACTACATATACATAATCAATATTACTTGAAACATTTCTAATTATTTTAACCTGTGTCTTTGCTAAATACGTATATTTTTTTCCTGTTAAATTTGATTTTGAATACAAATATGTCCTATTTTTTAATCTCTTATATTGACCTACCGTATTTCGATTCACATTAACACTTTTTTCTGCTAAATAATCTGACGAAACCCATTTATTCTCGCCAATTCTACTCCAGTTCCCCTTTGTTTCATACACAGTAACTCTTTCATTATTGTTCAATTTTCCAATTATTTTATTTTCAATACCTGCTCCACTTCTTATATTTAATCTACTTGATACCCTAACAAATCTTGTATAACTTGTCATCTCCGATTTATTCTCATTTGAGTTATCTGTTCTATTATATTTATAACAAAAAAATCTTTTATAATTTGCATAATTTTTAAAATTAGTAGTACTACAAATAACCGTATCTCCATCCACATAAGCTTTTCCTCTACGAGTTGATGTATCAAATTTTCCTTTGTATAAAAATGGATCGTATATTTTTAAATTATTTCCATTAACACCATAAATCATTATATAATGTCCGCCAGTAGTAAATAATCCATTTCCAACTGATGCTATAATATAATTATTATTTTTTAATTTTTCAAGCATAACACTAAAATTTGATGTTTCTTGATACTCTATATTAAATTCATCCGCAATTGCTCTATTTGCTGACCAATAAGTTCCGTTATTAGGCGACCTATAACCATGTTTCACAAATACATCTGCTAATTCTGTTACAGATACATTTCCGACTATACTATCGATTATCATTGCAGCAGTAGCTACTCCACATCCACTTTTCCCTATAGTTTGGCTTTTATTATTTGTCACTGTGTATGGATAATTTTTCCATCTGTTATCAATTTGACTTACATATGTTAATTTTGGCTCTCCCGTTGTTTGTAAATTCCAACTTTGGGATTTTCCTCCCTCATAAGCAATTTCTCCTTGGAGTTCAAATCCCTCATCCTCAACTTCTTGTTCTTCTAAATTTTCTTCGTCTTGAACTGTTAAATTTGGTATTTCTGCTGATACATTTTCTTCTGCTTGATTTTTCTCTTTATTTTCTATTAAATTATTTTGTAAATTGTTTACTTTTTTATTTAAGTCTATTATTGATATAATAACTGCACACATTGTTATTAATGAAATTAAAATTATTATTTTTTTTATATTTTCCATAAATAAAAACCTCACATTTGAATACTTTATATATTGTATTCTTAGTAAGGTTTTATTGTTAATTTTTTTGGTGTTCCTATGCGGACTCGAACCACAATCGGTCGCTTAGGAGGCGACTGCTCTATCCTGCTGAGCTATAGGAACATAAGCACAACAATAGTAATTATAGCAATTTTAATATAAAAAGTCAACGTTTTGAAAAATTTCTCATTGTAACTGTTTCTTTTTTCAACAGGACCGTTTCTTTTCGCGAAAAGAAACGATCTTAGTGAAAAAAGAAACGGTCCCAATGGAAAAAGAAACGATTTTTTTACAAAAAAATCGTTTCTTTACTAATATCAATTATTTAACCAAAGCACTCATAGCCTCTTTCAACTCTTCTAAATCACTTTCAGCTTCATCCATGCTATTAGCTTTAACACCCATATAAAGCTTAATTTTAGGCTCTGTTCCAGAAGGTCTTACACAGCACCAAGCATCATTTTCTAGTTCATAATAAAGAACATTTGATGTAGGAAGTCCTGTTTTTGAAGTTTCTCCTGTAACTAAATTTTTAACAATATCTAATTTGATATCCTTAAATTCTAATACTTTATATTTACCAATTTTCTCAGGTAAATTATTTCTCATGTTTTCCATCATTTCTTTAATTTTTTCAGCGCCCTCAGCACCTTCAAGTACTATTGCTACTTGACCTTCTTTGTAATATCCATATTTTTCGTAGATATTAATCATTTGATCCCATAGAGTCATATTTTTAGACATATAGTAACATGCTGCTTCACATAAGCTCATAACGGCTGAAATTCCGTCTTTATCTCTTGCGTAATCTCCAATTAGGCATCCGTAGCTTTCCTCAAATCCAAATACATATTTTTTACCATTTGGCTTTTGTTCTTCTATTTTTATTTGTTCTCCAATGTTCTTGAAACCTGTTAAAACCTCTCTAAAATCTAGCTCATATTCATTTGCAATTGCTTTAGCAAGGTTTGATGAAACAATTGTTGATACAAACATTCCATTTTTTGGCAAAATGTGCTTTTCTTTCATTTGAGATAATCTATATTCTGCAATTAATAAGGCTGACATATTTCCAGTATAATCCATATATTTTCCGGTTTTACTGTCTTTTGCATAAATTCCAAGTCTATCTGCATCTGGGTCATTTGCTAAAACAATATCTGCATCTACCTTTTTTGCTAAATCTAAAGCCATTTTAAATGCTTCTTTTGCCTCTGGATTTGGATAATCTACCGTTGGGAAGTTTCCATCTGGCTTTTCTTGTTCTGGTACTACATAAACATTTTGAAGTCCAATTTCCTTTAAAATTCTTTGTACCATTTCGTTTCCAGCACCATGAAGAGGTGTATAAACTACTTTTAGCTTTTTGCCTTGTTCCCTAACGATTTCGGGATTTAATACTCTTGATTTTAGTTCATGTATATATTTGTCATCTATTTCTTTTCCAATTACATTGTATAATCCTTTTTCTTTTGCTTCTTCTATTGATATTTCTTTTATTGCTTTATAATCTGTAATAGCTTGTACTTCACTCATTATATCTTTATCAACAGGGGCAATTATTTGTGAACCATCATCCCAGTATACTTTATATCCATTGTATTTTGGTTTATTATGACTTGCTGTTATCATTATTCCTGCTGTACATCCAAGTTCTCTTACGGCAAATGATAGTTCTGGTACTGGTCTTAAATGGTCAAATATATATGTTTTTATTCCATTTGCATTTAATACTAGAGCTGCCTGAGTACTAAATTCAGGTGACATTCTTCTTGAGTCAAAACTTATTGCTACTCCTTTATTTTCTGTTCCTCTTTTTAATATGTAATTTGCTAGCCCTTGTGTTGCTTTTCCTACTATATATTTGTTCATTCTATTTGTTCCAGCTCCTATTACTCCTCTTAGTCCTGCTGTTCCAAATTCTAGTTCTTTGTAAAATCTGTCTTCTATTTCCTTTTCGTCATCTTTTATTTTTAATAATTCTTCTTTTGTTGCTTGGTCAAATTCATCGCTTTCGCACCATTTTTTGTATTCTTTTAAATAATCCATTTGGGTTACCTCCTTTTCCTTTGGTCATAATACCACAAAAGTTGTTTGATGTAAATATTTTTAATAATTTTATTGCCACAATAATATTGGATATCCATTGTTTATATTATTAGTATCTTTTTTAAATAAATTTCCCAAAGCATTTGAAATATTTTTTATTTCACTGTCATTCTTTACATATGTTCCTCTAATTATAGGCCCATCTTCACCATTCACTCTTTTTTCTAAATAAAAAGAATTCTCTATACTACCTTTTGATACACCCCCAGCTATACCTCCACCTGCAATTGAAGATATATTTCCAATATTATAAGAATTGCATATTTTAGCACTATCATTTCCATATAATAGTCCTGCTATTCCACCAGCGTAATTCCCGCTATTTTCAATGTTTCCTGTATTATAGCAATCACTTATTTTACCATTAACAAGTCCACATATTCCACCAACACTATTTCCTTCTGCTTTTACATTTCCTAAATTATACGAATTATTAATATCTCCCAGATTGTTTCCCACTATTCCACCTGTAAGACCTTCTTTTGAATATATATATCCCGTATTATAGCAATTAGTAATACAGGAACCAAAGCAATTTTGCCCTGCTATTCCACCAATTTGTTGTCCGATACCACTTATTGAAGCCATATTGTAACAATTCTCAATTGCTGTACCATCATATGCATATCCACATATTCCACCAGAGCAATTTCCTACACCATTTATATTGCAATTCTCTCCAATACCTAAATTTTTTATAATTCCATTTGAAATTAATCCAAATAATCCTTTTCCTTTATCTGGAGACGTTATTTTTAATCCGTCAATAATATGCCCTTTTCCATCAAAAGTTCCACTAAATGGATTATTTGTTTCATCTTGGATTGACATATTTGATGCATAATATGTTCCTATTGGCTGCCATTCTTCATTTATATTTAAGTGTATATCATTTGTCAAATAAATATATATTCCTTTATATGTATTTCCATTATTTACATTATCTCTAAATAATTTTAATTCGTTTTCCGTACTTATTTTCATTATCTTATCATTTTCCATCATTTTTCCCGATTTTTCTATATAATAGCTGCGGTTAGCTTCATCAAATACAACTGTAAAACTACCATCCCCATTATCTTTAACTGTAAATTTTGTTTTATCACCAAACTGAAATTTTAATGCTTTTTCTAGATTATCTCGAGTAATCTCCGATGAATTTACATCTTCCGTTTGACTAGACATAACTGCCAAACTGACTTCGTCTTTTTCTTGAACCTCATCCGTTTTTGTTTTACTCTCTACGGTCCTATTAATTAATCCGTTATTTCCAATTAACATTGATATACTTATTCCTACAAGTATAAGCAAAATCACTATAGTTACTACAAGTGCAATTAAAGTAATTCCTCTAAAATCATTATTTTTTAACCTCATAAAAAAATTCCTCCTATATTTGTATTGTTTATTCATATTTAATTGTATTATTTATTCCTTTTATTGTCAATAAAAATCATATAATTTGTCAATAAGTAATACATTTTTTGAAAGGATTAAAATTATGAAAAAATTAGATGGTGGAAATAACAAACCTTTTCCTATGAAAAATTTGGCAAAATTGAGAAAACAAATGCGGTAAAACACAAATAAATCTCTCTATTATGCTAGGCTTTAGTCAAGAACTAATTAGTAAATACGAAAGAGGACTTGCAAACCCCTCAATAAGTTCACTGAAAAAAATGGCTAAATTTTTTAATTGCTCAATTGATTATCTCGTTGACTTTACAGATAATCCTGCTCCTCATACAGGTTTAACAAATAATCAATCTGCTTTACTTTCTAAATATGACATGTTGTCAGAAGATTATAAAAATCTTGTTAATGGATATATTGATGGTTTATTAGCTAAAAAATAGAACCTAGGAAATTACTAAAATTTCCTAGATTCTATTTTTAATATTTTTTATTTTTCTGCATATACTATAAATATAACCTATAATTTTGGAATTCCATTGACTTTTTTCAAGAATTCATGTATAATATGGTTACAGATTAGATTATTAGGCGATGTAGCACCAACAGTCGGTGTGTTGAATTGGTCAACCAATTCCATCGCCTACTTTTTTATCTAAAATCGCTTTATTCCTACTCCATCTATTTTTTCATTATGAGTCCTTATAGCTGGCAATAATATCTTCAAAAATTCACTATTATTATTTTCAAATTTTTTAAATATTACACCTGCACAAAAATCTGCTAATTGTACTCCAGATGAATATTTAGAGTCTACAAAAACTATACTTTCAGAAAAGTTAGGAAATCCTATATATTTAGTTCCTATTTGTTTAGCTCTTCTATATGCTATTTGTAATTCTTTATCTAATTTATTATTATTATCATTTTTTCTGCTATCCGTAAATAAAATAACTGGTACATCTGTGTTTCTTCCATGTTTATTTGTTATCTCCATACAAAATCTTTCCATTAAGAGATTTAAGGAATATGCATATAAATCATTATGGTCTTTTATTCCCTTTTTCTCCTTGTAACATTTTTCTTTATCCATTACAATCCCAACTACCGAATTTTTGTATTCGGCTATTATTTCACATACTTCTATCTTATAATTTTTATACTCCTCTAAAGTCATTTTTAATGCACTATAACTCGAATTCCATTTTGCTTCCGTATCTATACTTAAATTGTACTTTATTTTTATTTGGTTTAACTTTTGTTGAATATTTATTAATTCATTTCCATCTATCATAAATCCAGATAAAACAAAATATTTCGTTGCTCCTTGTATTAACTTTTTATTTTCTTCATCATATCCTCCCGGTTGTCCTGATTCATCTATAAATACTATGTACATTTTCTCACCTCTTATCTTTATTTTAACAGGATTTGGTGTTCTTTCTGTTGCAATTGCAACATTTCTAAAATATTTATTAATATATTTGATATTTAAGTTAAATTACTTAATAATAAAAACCTAGGAAATTTTGGTAATTTCCTAGGTTTTCATTTAATTCTTTTTATAAAAATTATTATACAATTCTCTTGCTGTACTTGGACAATCAACTCCTGCAGAATCGGCGTTTTTAACAGGCGCAAATTCTTCTTCTCTCTTAACTCTTAAAATAGCCATATCGTCAACTTCACCAAAAGCATCAAATAAAAATGCTTCAAACTTAAATGCGTTAGGGCTATCTGGAACAACCTTATTTCCATCTTTATCTATATAAGTTGCTTTTTTGAAAGCAGAGTGATATGGAAGTGGCTGACTTCCCATTCTTTCAATAGCAGAAATATTGAATAAATTACATAAAATGTGAGATTCACCATATAATAATTCACCATTTTTGTCTCTTGCTTCTGCCATTTCATCTGTAATTTCTGAATATTCTACAACACTTGGTCTACCATTTTTCTTGCAGAATGCTCCAACTTTTTCATGTGGATTTGCTTTAACAACTGATTTACCAGCTGCTGTAACATGCTTGTCTATTGCAATTCCCATTAATACTGGGTCTACCATTTTTACTAAGCAGTTATCTACTCCACCAATAAATACCCATTCAACACCTAATTCTTTCATTTTGTTTACCATTCCACTTTTTACAAGTGACTCGTAAACTCCACCATGACCATCAGCAGCTTCTTTAATTAATCCGTCTTCACCAATTAAAATTTTTCCTTCTGTATCTATCATTGGAAGTTGTCCTTGGATAAAGAAATAAATATTTTTTTCATATCCAAAATATTTATTTTTCTTAAAGAATTCTACTGTATCATGATTATTTTCTCTACTTGTCATTATAAACCAAGGTATATCTACCCCATATTTTTTTGATTCAGATTTTAAGTAGTCACATAATAATTCAAATAAAGATTTATGTGAATCTAATCCAATATCAAATGTTCCTTTTGGTCCTTTATGACCCAATCTTGTTCCTTGTCCTCCAGCCATTGTTACAGCTGCAAGTTTTCCTGATTTTATTGCTTTTTTACCAATATCTTCATAGTATTTGTACATATCATTTAATTTATATTTGTCTATAAATTCAATTGGTTCTACATCTGCATCTTCTTGTTTAATTCCGTCTTTTGTTTTATTATATAAACTATTTATAAGATCAAAATCAATTCTTTCAATTTGTTCAAGTAATTTTTCTTGTTTTTTTTCATCTAAAGTATCATAAAAATTTAATAGGTGTTCTTGTCCGTATTTTTTTAATTTGCGTTTTATCTCTTCAATATTGTATTCCATATACATTCTCCCTTCTAAAATAAATCAATTAGTATAATTGAATTAGATAAAATTTTAGCTATATTTTTACTTTATACACCTTTTTTCAATTTTTATCAATACTTTTACATATTTTTTTATATTTTTTTATACCCACTTGTATTTAATATATCATCATATTTTTCTTTAATTCTTTGAGGCTCTATATTTTTATCATTTATACTATAACAATCTATTATATTAATTTTATCTGGATTAATTTTATTTATTTTATCATTAATTTCCGAAATATATTCATTATTTCCATTTATTATTATTGTATAATTATTTAAATCTTTTTCTTCTAAATTTTCTTTTCCATCCCAATTCAAATTTAGCATCATATTTTTTTCATCAGAATCTAAATTAGTTCTATTTAATAAAATCTCCATACTTTCAGATAAGTTTTCTTGTGTAAAAATTAAAAATTTATCTTTATAAATATTTTTCTTTATATAAGGCAAAAGTATCATTTCCAAATGAAAATCACTTGCATAAAATAAACAGTATTTCTTAACTTTATGTTCTTTTGTAATCATAAACATCATCCTTTCGTTTTGGAAAATTTTACCATTATTTCAAAAATATGTCAATAATATTTCAATTAAATTTCATTGACTTTTTTCGACATTTGAGCATTTGTATAATTTTATTATTTTTTGCAAATAATTACATTGAATAAATTTCTAATGGAGGAATTACTATGAAAATTTTAAAAAATAAAAAATTCAAATTATTTATAACTTTACTTATTTTACTTTCTTTATATGTATTTATTAATGCTTTTTTGTATGCTACAACAATATCAAACGACTTACAAAAAAGTGTATTTCGATTACATGTAATTGCAAATAGCAATTCAAAAAAAGACCAAAATTTAAAATATGTTGTAAGAGATAATATTATCAAATATATGAAAACAATATGTAATGAAAGTCATTCAAAAGACGAAACTATAGAAATTGTTTCTAATCATTTAGATAATTTTACACAAATTGCTAATCAAACAATTAAAGAAAATGGTTTTTCTTATACTGCTAATGTATCTTTAGGAAATTTTGAATTTCCCACAAAAAATTATGGTGATATTTCTTTTCCTTCAGGTTATTATGATGCTTTAAAAATTCAATTAGGAAATGCAGATGGTCAAAATTGGTGGTGCGTTCTTTATCCCTCACTTTGTTTTGTTGATGTAACTTCTGGTGTTGTTCCTCAAGAATCGAAAGAACAACTTCAAAATAGCTTAAATGAAGAGGAATATAAATTAATCTCTAATTCAGATACCTCTGTAAACTTTAAATTTAAGTTAGTAGAATTTTTCAACAAAAATAATATTATAACTGCAAAAAATTCTAATTAATAATTATAACTTTAATCATTTACCAATCCTCTTTGATTAAATAATCAAAATATTTATAAAAACGGTTGTAAAAACTTCGAGTTTATGATATATTACAATGGAAAATTTGAATAAAACTATAATATTTTGGGGGTATACAATTGGAAAAATTAGTAATAACTGGTGGAACTCCTTTAAAGGGCGAGGTTACAATAAGTGGCGCAAAAAATGCGGCTGTTGCAATTTTACCTGCAGCACTATTAATAAATGGAACTTGTACAATAAATAATTTACCAAATATAAGTGATGTAAAAATTTATTGTGAAATTCTAGAAAATCTTGGTGCTAAAATACACTGGAATTCTACAAACGAATTAACAATAGATACAAGAAATATAGATACAACAGAAGCACCACTAGATTTAACAAGTAAATTTAGGGCTTCATATTACTTATTAGGAAGTCTATTAAGTAGAAAAGGATCTGCAACTGTCGGAATGCCTGGTGGTTGTAAATTAGGTGCAAGACCTATAGATCAACATATAAAAGGATTTGAAGCATTAGGAGCAAATGTTGATATTGGACAAGGAAAAATTATAGCAAAAGCAAAAAAACTAAAAGGTGCATCAATTTATATGGATATTACATCTGTTGGAGCTACAATTAATGTAATGCTAGCAAGTGTTTTAGCTGAAGGTACAACAATAATAGATAATGCCGCTAAAGAACCTCATATAGTTGATGTTGCAAACTTTTTAAACACAATGGGTGCAAATATAAAAGGTGCAGGAACAGATACAATAAAAATAACTGGAGTAAAAGAACTTACTGGAAATGCTACATATTCTGTAGTTCCTGA
>ENA-OPCV01001110-OPCV01001110.1-human-gut-metagenome-genome-assembly--contig:-NODE-1110-length-21458-cov-2.213802_pt1 | contig 21458 bp, 18 predicted proteins | sample MGYA00241257_ERZ501494 | MGnify/ENA primary metagenome ERZ501494 (study PRJEB25962, sample SAMEA2042618) | human gut metagenome | biome: human gut; feature: human-associated habitat; material: faeces...
AATCTACTTTTCTTCCCTGGGAATCGGTAATATGACCATCATCCAGTACCTGTAACAGAATGTTAAATACATCCGGATGCGCTTTCTCAATCTCATCAAATAGGACTACTGAATACGGGTGTCTTCTCACCTGCTCAGATAACTGTCCGCCATCATCGTGGCCCACATATCCCGGAGGCGAACCGATCATTTTCGACACGCTGTGCTTCTCCATGTATTCAGACATATCTACCCGGATCATGGCATTTTCATCACCAAACAATGCCTCCGCCAGTGCTTTTGACAGCTCTGTCTTACCAACCCCGGTAGGACCCAGGAACAGGAAAGATCCGATCGGTCTGTTTGGATCTTTTAATCCGACTCTGCCTCGTCTTACTGCCTTTGCAACTGCTGTAACGGCTTCGTCCTGACCGATCACACGTTTGTGCAGTGTCTTTTCCAGCTTGCGCAGACGCTCGCTCTCTGATTCTGCAAGCTTCTGCACCGGAATCTTCGTCCACTCTGATACAACAGCAGCGATATCTTCTTCGGTAACTGTAACCTGACGGTCTTTATTCTTCTTCTGAAAACGGTTACGCGCCTGATCTAATTTCTTTTCTGCTGCAATCTGTTCTTTGTGAAGAGTCGATGCCTCTGTCATATTGCCTTCCCTGATTGCTTCTTCTTTCTGGACCTTCAGATTATCAATCACCTGCTCCAGTTCTTCGATACTGTCCGGCACTTTAAAGCCACGGAGGCTTACCTTTGAGCATGCCTCATCCAACACATCGATTGCCTTATCCGGCAGGAAACGGTCATTCACATATCTCACGGATAATGCGACCGCACTTTCCAATGCTTCCTGCTCTACCGTCACATGATGATGATTCTCATAACGACTCTTTAAACCTTCCAGAATCTCCAGGCATTGCTCCTTGGTTGGTTCCTCCACCGTAACTGGCTGGAATCTCCGTTCCAACGCTGCGTCTTTTTCGATATATTTGCGATACTCACCAATGGTCGTCGCACCGATCAGTTGGATCTCACTTCTTGCCAGCGACGGCTTCAGGATATTGGACGCATCCATGGCTCCCTCTGCACCTCCGGCACCGATAATGGTATGCACCTCATCCAGAAACAGGATCACATTACCTGCTGCCTTTACTTCCTGGATCAGCTTCTTCATACGCTCTTCAAATTCACCACGGTACTTGGAACCGGCGATCATGCTGGCAAGATCCATGGTAAATATCTTCTTCTCTTTCATGCCTTCCGGCACCAGTCCGCCGGAAATGCGCTGTGCCAGACCTTCGATTACTGCGGTCTTGCCGACACCCGGCTCCCCTACGAGACACGGATTGTTCTTGGTTCTTCTGCTGAGGATCTGCATCAGTCTGCCAATCTCCTGTTCTCTACCAATCACAGGATCTAGCTTTCCTTCTGCTGCCTGTTCTGTAAGATCTGTTCCAAACTGCTCCAGCACGCCTTTTTTTCTTCCCTCACCCTGAAGATCTGACATATATTCATTAATATCAGCACCCACTGCCAGCATAATATCCTGATACAGCTTCTGCATATTCACATTTAACGTCTGCAGGATCCGGGATGCCACGCAGTCAGCATCATTTAATACAGCAAGGAGCAAATGCTCGGTTCCCACTTCTTTTGCTTTCAGATGCTGCGCTTCGCCTGCTGCCTCTTCTAAGATAAACTGCAGTCTCGGACTCTCCATCGGCTTACCGGATATCTCCATATCTTCCGGTGGAGTCACCAGTTCATTCATGATCTTCAGCATGTCTTCCTCTTTGACTCCATTCATATCCAGCACCTGACCGGCCACGCCGGAATAGATCTTGCTGAGTCCGATCAGCAGATGCTCCGTGCCGATATAAGGATGCTGCATCAGCTTCGCCGACTCTGCCGCAAGCTTCAGCACTTCCTGTGCCTGTGTTGTATAATTCATTCTGTATTACCCTCCTATCATCTCGTCATAGATCTCATCCACCATCTCGTGTACTTCTACTCTGCTGATATCCTTGCAGAGTCCTCTCGCCAGCAGGATCCGAAGCTGTGCTCTCATCTTCTCCACCACCTCGATCTTATTCACATCAAGAGCGATCACCGCTCCCTTCCTTCTGTCAAGCTGGATATATCCCTCCTGCTTCAGTACCGTATAGGCTTTGTTGACCGTGTGCATATTAATACCCACCGTCTCTGCAAGCTGACGCACCGATGGAAGAGATTCACCCTCCTGTATCTCAGACGTGGCAATTCCCATAATGATCTGATTCCTGAGCTGTATGTAGATTGCTTCATCACTATTGAAGTCAATTTCAATAATCATCGTCTCATCGCTTCCTTTGTTACAATTTTGTTATACCCATAGTAGCACAGGCATTATTTCATTGCAACATCTGTTTCCGGGCATACAGATAATATCCTACAAATGACAATGTTGCCATCAGCCACGTCAGCGGATAAACAGCTGCCACCGCCTGCACACTGTGGAATACCCGGTCGCTGATCTCCAGCATGAGAATACGGATTACACATAAGTTCACAATGACAATGACCATAGATGGCACCGACTTGCCGATTCCACGCACCACGCCTCCGGTCACTTCAAACAGACTGTAGACAAAATACACCGGAAATGTGACACTGATGATCCGCATCCCTTCTGCCACAACAGCCTGATCCGGGCAGAATGCGCCAAGGATCCATTTACCTGCTGCTAATGCTGACCAGGATAACACCACCAACACTGATGCCGAGATTCCATTGCACACTAAAATACCTCTTCGGATGCGCTCATATTTGCCCGCGCCATAATTCTGTCCGGTAAATGTGACCATCGCCTGACCGAATGCAATGATTGGCAGGCACAGCAGATTCTCTGCCTTGAAATATACTGCAAATGCAGCGATCACATTTTCCCCAAATCCGTTGATATGATATTGTACCACTACATTGGAAAGTGTAAGGATCATCGACTGAATTCCTACCGGAACTCCCACACAGATAATTTTGCCCAGCAGATCCCACCGCAGACGCTGACGAGTCAATATGCGATGATGAAGCATATGGATCAACAGAAATACTGCTGTCATGCTCTGGGAAAATAACGTAGCCACTGCGACTCCGGCAACTCCCCAGTCCAGCAATATCAGGAACACCGCGTCCGTAATCACATTCAGCACGCCTCCTGCTGCCAGTGCATGAAATGGAGTCCTGGAATCTCCCTGTGCCCGCAGGATACCGGAACACATGTTGTAAAGCACCATCGGGATTGCCGCCAGAAAATAAATCCTCACATAGAGAACCGCATCCGGAATGATATTAGCTGGCGTGTGAAGCCTGACTAATACTGCTTGGGAACAGGTCACACCGATCACCGTAAGGATTAGTCCTCCCACAGCTCCCGCCAGCACTGCAATCCATACGGATTCTTTCATATCTTTTTCTTTTTTCGCGCCAAAGAGCTGCGAGATCACGATCCCGGCTCCTACTGCCACTCCGGTAAACAGATTGATCAGACAGGTCACCAGAATACTGCTCGCGCCTACAGCTGCCGCCGCGTTCTTGCCAAGCACATTTCCCACAAAAAGCATATCTACCGTGTTATACAATTGTTGAAACAGGCTTCCCAGAAATAGCGGTATCGCAAACAGTACAAATCCTTTCCCGATACTTCCCTGTGTCAGATCATTGGTCTTCATTCTTACGTACTCTCCTAACTCAAACAGCCTGTGGCTCTCCACAGGCTGCTCTTTATCATCCGTAACCATACAGTTACTTTTATTAATATTTATAACTCTAATATAGCTTTATGCTTCATCAATCGCCTTACCGATATCGTGACGCATATATTTGTTGGCAAACTGTACCCACTCGGTTGCCGCATAGGCATTGGCTCTGGCTTCTTTCAGATCTTTTCCCTTAGCAGTCACGCCAAGCACGCGTCCACCGTTGGTCACAAGCTGGTCTCCGTCGAATTTGGTTCCTGCATGGAAACAGTAATATCCCTCATGCCTGTCAAATTCTTCCAGTCCGCTGATCGGAATGCCTTTCTCGTAAGATACCGGATAGCCTTCGCTCGCCAGTACCACACAGACAGCCGCATTGTCCTCGAACTGCAGATCTACCTGATCCAGTGTTCCATCGATACATGCTTCCATCACTTCGATGATATCATTCTTCATTCTCGGAAGTACAACCTGTGCCTCCGGGTCTCCGAATCTTGCATTGTATTCCAGCACCTTCGGACCATCCTCTGTCAGCATCAGACCAAAAAAGATAACTCCCTTGAATGGTCTGCCTTCTGCTTTCATCGCATCTACGGTTGCCTGATAAATATATTTTTCACAGAATGCTTCTACTTCTTTTGTATAGAACGGACTTGGAGAAAATGTTCCCATTCCACCCGTGTTTAAGCCCTGATCACCGTCTTTGGCGCGTTTGTGATCCTGTGCGCTTGTCATGCACTTGATGGTCTTTCCATCGCAGAAAGCGAGGACTGAAACTTCGCGTCCTGTCATGAATTCTTCGATAACCATACGGTTTCCGGCATCGCCGAACTTCTTATCTTCCATGATGGTCTTTACACCATCTTTAGCCTCTTCTAATGTATTACAGATTAATACACCCTTTCCAAGTGCCAGACCGTCTGCTTTTAATACAATTGGGAACTTTGCAGTTTCAAGGTAAGCAAGTGCTGCTTCGTCAGAATCAAAGTTCTCATATTCTGCTGTTGGAATGTTGTATTTTTTCATTAAATCTTTAGAAAATGCTTTGGAACCTTCGATGATTGCCGCATTCTTTCTTGGACCAAATACGCGAAGTCCTTCTGCCTCAAAGGCATCTACAACACCGCCTACTAATGGGTCATCCATACCGATAATTGTGAGGTCGATTTCTTTTTCTTTTGCAAATGCAACCAGTTTGTCAAATTCCATAGCTCCGATGTTCACGCATTCTGCATATTCTTCAATTCCTGCATTACCCGGTGCACAGTAAATCTTATCTGCCTTTGCACTTTTAGAAACTGCCCATGCGATTGCGTGTTCTCTTCCGCCGCTGCCTACGATTAATACTTTCATCGGACTTCCTCCATTTTATGTACAATATACTCTCAAAACTCTCAACATATCTGTTCTTAAAACAATTGTTAGTTTTGAAAATTCACTACGTCTCTTCCGTTATATTCTATTTTGAAAATATTACTATTTATCAATTGTAACAACTCTGCCGTCTACATGTACCTTTCCATTCGCAATCAGATTGATTGTTTCTGGTAGGATGTTCCATTCTGCCTGTTCCATGATGCGGCGCTGTAATACTTCCGGTGTATCTCCCTGTTCTACCATAACAGGCTTTTGCATAATGATTGGACCGGTATCGGTTCCCTCATCTACAAAATGAACGGTTGCACCAGATACTTTTACGCCGCGTGCCAATGCTTTTTCGTGAACATGAAGACCATAACAGCCTTTTCCACAAAAAGATGGAATTAAGGATGGGTGGATATTAATGATCCGGTTCTCATATTCTTTGATAACACATGGAGGTACAACGACAAGATAACCAGCAAGAACAACAAGATCAATGTCTCTTTCTTTTAAGGCCTCTAAGAGTTTCTGGTTAAACTCTTCTCTTGTCTCAAAGCTCTTTGAAGACAGAAGCAGCGCTTCCGTCCCATAGTTCTTTGCACGTTCTAATGCGTAAGCACCTTCATTGTTACTGATTACGACACGAATTTCTGTATTGGTAATCTTTCCACTGTCTGCCGCATCAAGAATTGCCTGCAGATTCGTACCGCCTCCAGATACTAAAACTGCAACTTTTAGCATAATGTTACTCCCTTTTCTCCTGCTTCAACAGAGCCAACAACGTAAGCTTCTTCACCAACAGCTTTTAATGCCTCAATTGCTTTCTCTGCATCTTTTGGATCAAGTGCGAGCATCATACCGATACCCATGTTGTATGTATTGTACATCATTTCTTCTGCAATATTGCCTTCTTTTGCAAGGAGACGGAAAATAGCTGGTACTTCGTAGCTGTCTTTCTTTACAACAGCACGAGCACCTTCTGGAAGCATTCTAGGAATATTTTCGTAGAATCCGCCACCTGTGATATGACTGCATCCCTTGATTGTGATTCCAGCTTCTTTTACTGCTTTTAACGCTTTTACATAAATCTTTGTTGGAGTGATGAGAGCTTCTCCTAATGTTTTTCCGAGTTCTTCTCTGTATTCGTTTAATGCTTCTTTTTCCATAGGGAATACTTTACGAACAAGAGAGTATCCATTACTGTGAATTCCAGAGGAAGCAATTCCTACAAGGACATCTCCTGCCTTAATATCTTTACCTGTAATCAGGTCTTTTTCGTCAACGATTCCTACTGCAAATCCAGCAAGATCGTACTCATCTTCCGGATAAAATCCAGGCATTTCCGCTGTCTCTCCGCCAATCAGAGCAGCTTCGGACTGCTTACATCCTTCTGCAACACCGCTTACGATGGAAGCAATCTTTTCCGGAAAGTTTTTGCCACATGCAATATAGTCAAGGAAGAATAATGGTTCTCCGCCTGCACACGCAATATCGTTCACACACATGGCAACACAGTCGATACCTACTGTATCATGTTTGTCCATAAGGAAAGCAACTTTTAACTTTGTTCCAACACCATCTGTACCAGAAACCAGTGTAGGATTCTCCATTGTCATAAACTTCTTTAAAGAAAATGCTCCAGAAAATCCACCGAGGTTTGTAAGTACCTCTGGTCGCATTGTTCCCTGCACATACTTCTTCATTAATTCTACTGATTTGTATCCAGCTTCAATATCAACTCCGGCGTTCTTATAGTCCATGACAGACTCCTTTCTTTTATCCTGTATATATTTTTTATTACTAATTATTATAATTCCCCGCCAACGAATAGCTTTCCTTCCCTTTATCGAATACTACATCTGCTTTAAATACTCTTCGTATCCAATCTCTTCAAGCTTATCGGCTTTTGCTACTACCTGATTCTTTAACTTTTCAGAGTAAGCTTTTAATCTTTCTAACAGTTCGGGATCGGATGTTGCAAGCATCTTTGCTGCAAGGATTCCGGCATTGGCTGCACCGTTAATTGCCACAGTTGCTACTGGAATGCCTGTTGGCATCTGTACGATGGAGTACAAAGAATCTACACCACCTAAATCAGATGTCTTCATTGGAATACCAATAACTGGCATTGGGAAGATTGCGGCACACATTCCTGGAAGATGTGCTGCCTTTCCAGCTCCAGCGATAATTACTTTGTAACCTTTTTCTTCTGCACCTTTTGCGTAAGCGAAAAATTCTTCTGGCTCTCTGTGTGCAGAGATAATTGTCATATCAAAGTCGATTCCAAGTTCCTTGAGTACATCGGCAGCTTTTGCCATGATTGGCATATCTGAATCGCTGCCCATTACAATACCTACTTTAGCCATTGTTCTGCTCTCCTTTATAATGATTTTACTTATTTTACAAAAGCGTTCTTTAAATCTTCCTTCATATCAAGGACTGCCTGGCGGCTGGCATCTGCATAGTCCACTGGACTAAACTTTTCTTTATAAGGGTCTTTCTGGTAAGCACAGATAATTCCACGGCTGGAGTTTACGATAGCTCCAAGTCCGTCTTCATTAAAGAATGGTGCTAAATCCTTACCTTTTCCACCCTGTGCACCATATCCTGGTACAAGGATATAGTTCTTTGGCATAATCTTACGAAGGGCTGCTCCCATCTCTGGATATGTTGCTCCAACTACTGCTCCAACGTAGCTGTAATCTTCACCCATCACTTCTTCGCCCCATTCTGCTACCTTCTCGGCAACAATCTCGTAAAGAGGCTTTCCATCGATCTCTCTATCCTGGAATTCTCCGCTGGATGGATTGGATGTCTTTACAAGGATAAAAGCACCCTTATTATTCTCTTTACATACTTTTAAGAAAGGCTTTACTCCGTCAGAACCGAGATATGGGTTTACGGTTACAAAGTCTTCTGTAAATGGGGAGTATATATGCTCGCCAATCTTTACAGTTCCAACATGACCAATCGCATAGGCTTCAGAAGTAGAACCAATGTCTCCTCTCTTGATATCTCCGATGATAACAAGACCTTTGCTCTTCGCATAGTCACAAGTCTTTTTGAAGGCTTTCATTCCCTCAACACCAAACTGCTCATACATGGCAACCTGTGGCTTCACTGCCGGAATCAGGTCATAAGTTGCATCAATAATGCCCTTATTGAACTGCCAGATTGCTTCGCAGGCACCTTCTAATGTCTCTCCGTATGCAGCAAATGCATCCTTTACAAGATGCTCTGGCACATAAGAAAGCATTGGGTCAAGACCAACAACGATAGGTGCGTCTTTTTCTTTGATTCCTTTTACTAACTGATTAATCATAACTTCCTCCAGAATTGTACTGATATCTTTTTCATTCTAGCATAAATTTTTTCAGATGTACACTCACGATATGCCAAAAAACGACACGATTATTGTTATCCGCGATATACAACTTTACCATCACAGATGGTATACTTCACTTTTCCGTATAACTGTGCACCAAGAAATGGAGAATTTTCCGCCTTCGATTCGAAAGATTCTACAGTGCGGACTTCATCCGGTGCAAAAATTACAATGTCCGCTGCCTTTCCTTCTTCTAAAGTTCCACAGTCAAATTTATAAAGTCTGGCCGGGTTCACTGTCATTTTTTCAAGAAGCTGCATCATTGTAAGATAACCTCTTTTTACAAGACTGGTAATTCCAAGAGAAAGGGAAGTTTCCAATCCGACGATCCCACTTGGTGCTTTTGTAAATTCCCTTTCTTTTTCTTCGATGGCATGAGGAGCATGATCAGTTGCAATCATATCAATCGTTCCATCTGCCAGTCCCTCGATTATCTTTGTTCTATCCCACTCGGTACGAAGTGGTGGGTTCATCTTTGCCATCGTTCCATAGTTCGGCACATCTTCTTCTGTTAATGTAAAATGATGTGGGGTTGCCTCCGCATATACTTTCGCGCCTTTCTTCTTTGCAAGGCGAACTAAGTCAACCGAACGGCCGGAAGAGATGTGCTGAATATCTACTTTAGCTCCTGTCTCAAGGGCAAGCATTACATCTCTGGCAACCATCACATCTTCGGAGATTGCCGGTGCTCCGCCAATACCCATTTTGTCAGAAATGACTCCCTTGTTAACACCATTTACTTCATTCAGTGTAGGGTCTTCTTCATGAAGTGAAATCGGCATATCGACTCTTGCTGCCGCTTCCATCGCTTTTTTGATAAACCCTGCATTGGTCAGAGGAATTCCATCGTCCGTAAATCCGCAGGTACCCGCTTCTACCATTGCATCAAAGTCTACTAATTCTTTTCCTTCAAAATTTTTTGAAACCGCTGAGGCCTGTTTTACATGGATTGGAAGGCTCTTTGTACGCTCTAAAATATCCTGAAGGACTTCTGGTGTGTCTACAATTGGTTTTGTATTTGCCATGCAAACAACAGTCGTAAATCCTCCAGCTGACGCTGCACGACTTCCTGTTTCTAAGTCTTCTTTGTACGTAAAGCCTGGGTCACGGAAATGGACATGAACATCAACAAGCCCTGGTGCAACAACACATCCTTCAGCGTTTAATTCCTCGGCTTCCTCTGCCCATTCTGGATGTTCTCCAAAGCCAATAATTTTTTCATCTTCTACCCAGATATTTGTCACTTCATCTCTTCCCGAAGCCGGGTCCATGACACGACCATTTTTGATTACTAACTTCATTGTATCTCCTCACTTTATTTTTACTTATCTTTGCAAAAATCACACTACTACTTGATTGCAACCTGCAAAGATTGTTTTTTTCAATAATTTAAAATTATTTTTCAGCACGACTTAATAACTACTCTAATAACTTTAATTACTGTATCTGTTATTTTCCCTCAAAAGGCTCATTTAACTTCAACGTACCCTCTAACACAAATCTTCCATCTAACAGAATCGGAATCTCTACGCGTTCCTCTGCTACATCATTCATAATTGGAACTTCAACGGTCTGAGCAGTAACTGCTGCAATTCTTGAAAGTTCCTCATAAGGAATCGTAATATCCGTATGACAATTAAAATACGCCTTCTTCGGATCTTCTTTTCGAAAGGCGGAACATTCGTTTTCTTTTGCCACGATTTCTTTGCCATCCGGGTTATACACACGGACATCCTCGCAGTAAGAATAGCATGTATCGCCAATAGCGATATGCGGTCCCATTTTCTCTGCGATAAGAATTGGAAGTTTCTCCATGATGCCATACTTCGCAGCCATTACATAGGCTGTTGTATTCGTTCCAATCGCACACTCTCCCATCGGAAGCATCTCTCTGTTATATAAAAGATTCTCCTTGATAAACTTACGTCCATCCTCTTTATCTGGGAAGTTCGCACACTCATAGTCATCTACCATACCATCTTTAAAGGTAATCTTTAAATCTTTATAACAAAGACCATTTAAATACACTTCTGTCACATGTAAAAGTCCGTTTGTCCCCTTCAATTTCGGAGAAGTAAATACTTCGCCAACTGGAATATTTACATCGGCAAGACAGTTTTCAAACTTTGTCTCTTTCTGTGCATCTTTCAAATCACAAAGAGCAACGGTAAGATTTGTCATATTCCTTCCACGACCCATGATGTGTACGGATTCTGCCTGGTCAAGAATATTGATAATATTTTGCTGGATGCCTTTATATAACTCATTATCCAGCGTATTGACTTTACGGATTTCCTCAAAAATTTCCGGGAACTTTTCTCCAATAGATGGAACTGGATAGGCAATAATCGTAAAACTTCTTTCTTCCTGATTAATAAATTCATTTAACAGTTCATTCGACAAAGAAGAATATTCTACAGAAAGGCTCTGCTGACGCTCACTCAGTCGATAGCTTTCCGGCTTATTGACCGGCTCAAATGGTTCTTCTCCAAACACTTCGAAACATGCTGGTCCTGCAAAACCTGCCGCTTCCTGTTCATACTCCTCATATGCTTTTCTCATACAGCTTATCTTACGATCAACCATACGCTTATCGAGATAAATCGCATTATCAAAGCGGTGGTCATAACCATACTGTGGATTTGGATCAGAGGAAATGTATCCAATACGGAGGTTCTGTCGCTTATTTAACGTATTTAATGCCTCTCTGTAAATAACCGGCTTCAATCCCATAGCTGCAAACTGCCTGATTGCTGCACGAATGACTCTCTCAAATCCAATTGGATAACGGATATTTACTGTATCTTTTTTAGAAACATCGACTCCCTTTAATTCAAATCCTCTCTGGTACCCTTCTGTAAATGTCGCTGCAATCTGCTCGATTTCTTCGTCTGAAAGTCCATTTAAAAATTCTGCAGTTTTCAGTTCTACTTCTGAAATATAATCTCCATAAGAATACAAATACCGCAAATCTCCTAAATCAGAATCCATAATAATAGAAGTTGCAAAATCGAGTGCCGGATCAACTAACTCCCTTACTCTATAACCTGCCCAGTCATCGGCATAATCATAGAGAAACCAGTAAATCGTATCTTTAATCTGCTTATAACTTACTGTCTCATCTTCAAACATACAGTAAATTTCTAAAAACAGTTCATTTAAAATTGTAATCTTTTCAAGATTTTGCTCGAAAACAAAAGCTCTCTCAGAACGTAATTCCGTATATAAAAAACTCAGAATCCGACCAAACTCTTCTCCTAATTCCTGTACTGCAAATGCAGGATTCGCAAAAGACTTTCCGTAATTCTGAGGTAAAATATCCTGATAGAATAATTCATTTTCACTTTTCATCTGCTCAAAAGAACAGGATTTCCACTCATCAGAAGAAATGCATAAAAAATCTGACGCACATTTTTCTAAAAACTGTGCAGTCTTCTTAAAATAGCTGTGAACCTGTTCCTTCATACCGTTTTTCTCTCCGGCAGCAATCTCTCCAATTCTTTCTCTTGTCAATAAAAAACGTTCTTCTACTTCTTTATTGCTCTCTTTAAATAACTCTCTATAATCCATATAAGTCTTATCATCCTCTCTTTCTATACTTTTGCATAATTATCATTACATCATAATAAATGTAATTCCAATAAAAATCGCCACAATATTAATGCAGATTCCTGATATTTTGTATTTCTGGCTAGTTTTCGCATCATCGTAGCTCATTACGCCCCAGAGAACACAAAAAAATGCAAGAATCATGAGGATACAGCCAATTAATCCCCCAATAACATTCAGTCCTCCACCGGTCACGACAGACAATATTGTTAAAATCACAAAACTTATTAAAATGATAATCCCCATAACCAATGTAATTACAGCATTCTTTGAAACCTTTTTCTCAGAAAAGGAAATATTTCTTGTATTCATACTCTGGCCTTTCCTTTCACTTACTTTTCATCTTTTAATCTTCTTCTTTCTTTTTATTCTTTGCCTTCCATTTGTGATAAATAAATCTGATAATGCAATAGATGATCCAGCCAATCAGACCACCAACCGTATTCATCATCAAATCATCTACGTCAAACACACCAACCTTTGTGATAAGCTGTAATGTCTCTATGCAAAGGCTGAATAAAAAAGCATATATAATAATCCGGATACATCCGGTTTTCTCCAATCTCCATATCGGAACTAAAAAACCTATTGGGAAAAATACAAGCAGATTGCCAAATAAGTTTAGTAAAAATGCTCCGGCAGAAACATAATTCCTGTATATAATAAAACGGCGGATTTCCTCAAAAGGAACTAAGTTATAGCGATATGTGCTATAGCCATCCACTCGTCCAAGCCGGTCGCTGAATAAGACAAAATATATTACGACACAGCCATATAAAATCAATAATAAAAGGCTTAGAGACCCTAACCTCTTTCTGTTTTCATTCATTCCTTTCCCAGCCTTTTTCCCTCAGAGCATATTTGAAAAATACTCTGGTTATTCTCGTTTCCATTCTTTTTGCTTTTATATTTCCTATAATACATTTTAAGGAACCGGTATGTAAACCGGTTCCCACCATTTTTAAATCATTATTTTCCCTTTTAATTTCAGGGCACGTGCTCCACTGATAATAGAAACCATGCCAACGCTGACTCCTACAATTACTGTGATAATTCCAACAACAATTCCTGAAGCACCAATCTGTCCCAATGTTTTAAAAATCTTTTCGTTCATACAAATCTCCTGTCAGAATATTACTTTACTCCATACTGGTCATAGTATGCATCAATGGCTGCTTTTAATTTATCATCAATGATGACTTTTCCTTTGTATGGTTTGTTGTAAAGATGTTCTACAACTTCTTCCATTGTAACGATTGCCGTTGTCTTCATTCCGTACTTTTCACTGATTTCTGTAAGAGCACTCTTCTCTCCCTGACCTCTTTCCATACGGTCAACAGAAACAACTAATCCTCCGACTTCTACATCGCCCTGCGCCTTAATAATCGGGAGTGTCTCCTGAATAGAAGTACCTGCTGTAGTAACGTCCTCGATAATGATAACTTTATCTCCATCCTGAATTGGGCTTCCAAGGAGAATTCCTTTATCACCGTGGTCCTTTACTTCCTTACGGTTACTGCAGTAACGGATATCCTTATCGTACTTTTCTGAAATAGCGATTGTTGCCGCAACACTTAATGGGATTCCCTTGTAGGCAGGTCCAAATAATACATCAAAATCAAAACCGAAATGGTCATGAATTGCCTGTGCATAATATTCGCCTAATCTCTTTAACTGAGAGCCAGTACGGTAAAATCCTGTGTTAACAAAAAATGGAGTCTTTCTTCCACTCTTTGTCACAAAGTCACCAAACTTCAGTACGTTGCAATCGATCATAAATTCTATAAACTCTTTTTTGTATTGTTCCATAACAACCTCCGATTTATCCTTTTGATTTCTATGTATTCTCGAAATTCTATTTATATCCTGTTTCAAGAATACATTCAGTTGTTCTGATTCTAACACAGTTTATTTGTATTTTCAACACGCTGGAGCGTGTTTGAAAAATGCTCTGGGAAAATGTATTCTGCAAATATGCTTATTTAATAAGTATATATTTTAGTCAATACATCCTATAATCTCGTTAATATCCTCGATATGGTATCTTTCCATATATGCCTTCATTCCGTCTAATACTTCCATTGTCGCACGAGGATTATGGAAATTCGCTGTTCCAACAGAAACCATTGTCGCACCTGCCATCATCATCTCGATGGCATCTTCTCCAGTGAGAATACCACCCATTCCGATGATTGGAAGCTTACATGCGTGGCTTACCTGATAAACCATACGAACAGCAACTGGCTTGATTGCAGGACCGGACATACCGCCTGTCTTATTCGCAAGCACAAACTTACGTCTGTGAATATCAATCTTCATTCCCGTAATCGTATTGATAAGAGAAAGTGCATCACATCCACCGGCTTCTGCTGCCTTTGCCATCTCTGTAATATCTGTAACGTTTGGGCTTAACTTCATAACGATTGGCTGTTTTGCCTTTGCCTTGATTGCCTTTGTAATTTCATATAAAGCATCTGGATTCTGACCAAAAGCGATACCACCCTCTTTTACATTTGGGCAGGATACGTTAATCTCTAATAAATCAACTGGTTCATCTGCGAGACGTTCTACAACTTCCACATAATCGGAAGTACTCCTTCCACATACATTGACAATAATAGATGCTCCTTTTTCTTTTAAATGAGGAATATCTCTCTTACAGAATAAATCGATTCCCGGATTCTGAAGTCCGACAGCATTCAGCATTCCACCATAAGTTTCTGCCACACGAGGGGTAGGATTGCCCTCCCACGGTACATTCGCCACACCTTTTGTTGTGACTGCGCCAAGTGCTGCAAGGTCTACGAACTGTTCATATTCTGCACCAGAACCAAATGTTCCTGAGGCAGTTGTCACAGGATTTTTAAATGTCTTTCCCGCTAATGTTACTTCTAAATTCATGCAAACACTACCTCCTTTGCATCAAATACCGGACCATCTTTACAGATTCGGGTATTGTTTACGTTTGTGTGATGGTCTTTTTCCTTTGTCTTGCAGATACAGCCAAGACAGGCGCCAATTCCACATGCCATTCTCTCTTCTAAGGAAATTTGTGCTTCCATTCCGTGTTCTTCGGCATAAACTGCGAGAGCTTTTAACATTGGCATTGGTCCACAGGCATAGATTACCTTTCCTTCAACACCATATTTTTCAATGGCATCAATAACGGTTCCCTTTGCTCCCTGACTTCCGTCTTCTGTTGCAACTTTTACATCACAGACAGCCTCAAATTCGTCTTTTAAGAAAGTGGAAGTTCTGTAACCAAGTACAACTGTTTTTTCTACATTAAGCTGTTTTGCAAGCTCTAACATTGGAGGAATCCCGATACCACCACCGATGATAATCGCCTTTTCCTCTTTTAAAGCAAATCCATTACCGAGAGGTCCCATAACTTCTAAGGTATCTCCCTCTTTCATCTCGGAAAATTCTTTTGTTCCCTCTCCGGCAACACGGTAAACTACTCTTAAAGTTCCCTCTTCTTTATTAATACCACAAATACTGATCGGACGAGGCAAAAGCTTACTCTTGTCGTTACAGTACATTGCAATAAATTGTCCTGGCTTTGCTAATGCTGCCCCCTTAGGGAAGGATAATTCCATGTCGAATATCCCCTCGTCAATCTGCTGCTGACGAACAACTTTTGCAGTTTCTTTTATCATCTCCATCTCTTTTCCTCCTTCTAAAAATAATGTACTCCCGAAAATTTCCCCGCAAAATCGAGTGCTGAAAACTTCCAAACAACCTACTTCTTATCTTACCATAAAATCTGCCGCACTGGCATATGAATATCTAATTTTATGAAAAGAAAAAATTTCCGTCAAAAAAGCAGATAAAACAATACTCTATCCGCACACTATTTTATGCCGTTTCATTCTTTAAAATATAAACCGGCAGCGGCGGATTATTGGGTTTATTATAAAAAGCTTCCACAAGTACAGTATATTTATCATCCGTCAATTCTCGAAGCCATGCAAGTACCTGCTTCTTCTCTTCAAAGCCACTGTCTCCCCCGCTATAAATAAGCAGGGAAATCATGCCGCCCTCATGAAGCAGATTCAGTCCCTTTTCAAGGGCCTCGATTGTTGTATCTGCCTTTGTGGAAAGGCTGTGATCCCCTCCAGGAAGATAACCGAGATTAAACATGATAAGAGAAACACTGTCTTTTTGAGCATACTTATCCATATGTGCATGACTGTCTAAAACAACTTCTGCCCTATCAGAAAGCCGTTCTTTTAAAAGCCGTTTTTTTGTCTGCTCTATCGCCATTTCCTGGATATCCATAGAAATCACTCTGCCCTTTTCTCCTACAAGCTTCGCCAGAAAAACGGTATCCTTTCCGGTTCCTGCTGTTGCATCAATGCAAAGAAGGGGTTCCTTTATCATCTGCTGTATCCGTTCATCCGGCACAACGATGATATAATCACCGCCGTTATGTCCGTCCTGCGAAAATGATTCGGTGCAGATCTTCCTGCAGGTCAGTGTCTCTCCTCGGTCCTGAAGCTTCACGTCATCCGTAAAATCTCCGGTTTCCTTATACACTCTTTGCTTCATCTGCAGGATATATTCATTTTTTCCAAGCGTTTCCGTGGAATATCCCAGCATTTTTCTCAGATGATTGTAATCACTCAGCCCCATATATGTATCATATCTGCAATATGCATCATCATCGGAACCTTTACGTATCTTTTTCTCATCCGGTGTTCCGTCTTCTCTGCGGTACTCATCTCCAAAATACCGCAGATGCGTATACAGCCATGTATTCATTGTGTTCGTATGATTTTCATAAATACGGTACACGCACGAATCCTTTACACCTGCTTCTTCTCCGACAATATCCAATTCCTTTGCAAAATCATATTCCGGATTCTGACTATTCACCTGTACATCAAATGGAAATTTCATCTCTAAAACCTGATTCTGCCAGTCCGTAAACATTAATGCAACCGAGCACCCCAGAAATGCGACCATAAAAAGCACCGTAAGTGTTCCCATGGTAAACCGCATCGTTTTCAATTTAGATGCAAACTGACGCAGCAGGAATAGATTCTGCCCCCGGTAGACCGCATTTCCTTTTTTCTTCACATAGCAGATGATCCATGCGGAAAGCCCTGTATAAAACACATACATTGTAATAAACAGACCCGTCAGAAATACTGCTGCCTCTCCCGGCGACTGTATATTTCCGCTCAGTATCCAGACACCGAACGCAAAGATGAACAGAATGGAAAACGGCAGTAATAACCGCTTTATTTTTTCATTCTTTTCTTTTAATTCCTCATTCTTCTGATTTTCTCTCATCAGATCATGAATGTTCATCTTGCGGAATTTCCGGCTGCACCGGAACAGTGCCAGCAGATAACATCCTGCAAAGCAGCACACAGTCATAAGGAAACAATATCCATTGAATTCCAGATGGGGTCTTAGTTCCACCTGTATGACACTATAAAGGACAACGAGCAGCACCTGCTGAAGCAACATTCCAAGGCCCAGTCCTATCACAAAGGAACACACACCGAGCAGCAGATTTTCTTTCATATAAAGCCCGGACACTTCCTTTTTATTCATTCCGATCAACAGATAGATACCGAATTCACGGCTCCTTTTTTCCAGCATGAACCGTACCATATAATTGATCAGCCATGCAACGATCAGTACAATAAAGAATGTGGCAATACCGATCATCGCTGCCATTATCGCTGCCATTTCATACATTTTCTGAAGATCCTTCGAAAAAATGATACTGTTAAATGCAAACATCAATGATACCACAAATGTCATCGTCAGCACATACACCAGATAATCTCTGGCGGAACGTCTGACATTGCGCAGTGCAAGCTTACCGAACATCTGACAGTTCACCTCCTGTCAGAGATAATACATCCAGGATCTTATTCAGAAATTCCCGCCTTTCTTCCACTCCTCTTACCAGTTCATGGAATATCTTTCCATCTTTCAGGAAAAGAATACGGCTGCAGTAGCTGGCTGAAAACGCATCGTGTGTAACCATGAGGATCGTAGAGTGCATATCATGATTCATCTTGCGGAATGTTTCGAGCAGCATCTGTGCCGCTCTGGAATCCAGCGCACCGGTCGGCTCATCTGCGAGGATCAGTTTCGGACGATGAATCATCGCTCTGGCACAGGCACAACGCTGCTTCTGGCCCCCGGATACCTGATAGGGGAATTTATCCCGGATTTCTTCGATATCAAGCAGCTTCAATATGTGATCACATTTCTCTTGGATCTCTCTTTTACTCTTGCTGTGCAGCGTCATTGCCAGCACAATATTCTCTTCTATCGTAAGTGTATCTAACAAGTTGTAATCCTGAAATATGAATCCCAGATTGTCTTTCCGAAATTCCGCCAGTGCCTCATCACTCAACTCTGTAATATCCGTTTCTCCGTAGTATATATGCCCTGCAGTCACACGGTCAATCGTAGACAGCATATTCAAAAGTGTTGTCTTTCCGGAACCCGATGCTCCCATGATTCCCACAAATTCTCCTTTTTGGACGCAAAAGCTTACCCTGTCTACCGCTTTGGTGATGTTCGTATCACTTCCGTAATATTTTTCCACATCACATACCCGGATCTCTCCATCCGGGATTCTGCCTCCTGCCAGGATTCTGTCTGTTTTTTTCTCTGTTGTCTTGCCATGCTTTCTTATTCTTCTCATCCATATCATCCTTTCCGGTCTTTTTGTAATACTCTTTTTCATCTCTACTTTACCCGTCCGGACCAGAAAGATGTATCGATGTATCTTTCAGTTATCTTACATTTTTGAAAGATAACTGCTGACCGGAAATGTAAGGATCATCTTCGTGCCTTCACCACGGACAGATTCCGCCTCGATGGCAATTCCAAGCTTTTCACACAGCCGTCTGCACAGATAAAGCCCCATCCCCGTAGATTTCTTACCATTTCTTCCATTGGAACCGGTAAAACCTTTTTCAAAAATTCTGGACATCTCTTCTTCCCGTATTCCGGTTCCGTTATCTTCTACGATCAGCCGGACACCATGACCGTACCTTTCCGTGTAAATATGAATATACGGATGGACCTTTGGATTCTCACTTTTATATTTCACACTGTTCAGCATAAGTTGGTTCAGTATAAAAAGGATCCACTTTTTATCGGTATACGCAAAATCAGGGCACTCCACTTCCCCGCGCACTCCGTTACTAATTAGATAATACTTATTTTTTATCAAAATTTCAGAAGCCGCCTTCCCAAGGTCTGTCTCTTCAATCATATAGTCTTTGTATACCTTTTCCATTCTGGCATAATACAGAACCATATCTACGTCATTTTCAATCCGTTGATTCTCAAGACCGATCTGTCTGGTCACTTCGTCTTTATGATTCTCACACGCAAGCTGGATACTGGTAATCGGCGCTTTGATCTCATGCACCCAGCTTTCGATATAATCCCGATAATCATTCTGTTCATCTTCAAGCATACGGATCCGTTCGATCACAGATTTATTCGATCGTCTGATCAACTCCCGGTAGATCCGATCTTCCAGATATGGTGAAGCTGGCAGCAATTCTCCAAGCAGATATCTCTGATCTACATTTTCCAGAATATGTTCTGCCCTGTCAAAATATTTCTTCCTGCGATAATATCCTGTCACAATCCATATCCCAAGGATGATCCACCAGAAAATGAGAATCAGTGCAGCTGCGTTTCTGTTATACCCTGTAATATAGAAGAACCCCATCAGTAATATCATACACAGGAGGTGCAGCAGACATATCAGAATCTTATCTTTTATATATTCCGAAAATCTCATATGCGGTACCCCATTCCCCGTTTTGTCTCAATGAAATCCGTCACTCCGATGTCAGCCAGTTTTCCTCTGAGTCTTGTAACATTCACACTTAATGTATTGTCATCTATGAAGACTTCATTATCCCACAGGTATTCGATCATATCCAGTCTCGGAACAATCTCCCCTTTTTTCTGATATAGAAGATGCAGGATCTTCAACTCATTTTTCGTAAGATCTGTCTTTTTTCCTTCATGCTCTATGCAGCCTCCCACAACATTTAGGATTACACCTTTATATTCCATGTTCAAGGCATTACCCCTTGATTTCTCTGCATTTTTGCCAGTAGTTCTTTTTAGTACTACTCCTATTCTTGCCAGCAGAATCGGTGGATTGAACGGTTTTGTGATATAATCATCTGCCCCTTTCAAAATTCCGGTCAGTTCATCCATGGAATCTGTCCGGCTGGTCAGAAATATGATTGGAATATCTGAATGTTCTTTCAGCTTCGTACAGATGTCAAAGCCGCTTTCCCCCGGAAGATTCCAATCCAGAAGTACCAGATCCGGTGCCGGTATCATACTGCATATCTGCTCTGCCGTATCTTTAAATTCTTCGATTATCTCTGCTTCATAAAAAGCATTTTCCAGGAGCTGTTTTAATTCCTTTCGGATACCCGGATCATCTTCTACAATAACAATCTTCATTTCGTTCTCCTCATGATGTTCCTTTTATAATTATACTGATAAATACAGAACAGATTGTAGAAAATGCACTTTTACATTTTCCACAATCTGTTCATTATAGCATATAACATACGTTGAATATGTTTGTATTATTTCACAAGCAGTGATGTTCCAGTCATCTCAGCCGGCTGTTCCATACCCATCAGTTCGATCAGTGTAGGAGCAATATCTGCCAGGCATCCGCCTTCTTTCAACTTGTATGCAGGATCTGCGTTTACAAGGATGAATGGTACAGGATTGGTTGTATGTGCTGTAAATGGCTCTTTTGTCTCTTCATCGATCATGTACTCTGCATTACCGTGATCTGCACAGATGAACATCTGTCCGTCAGCTTCTTTTAATGCTTCGTAAGCCTTTCCTACACACTCGTCAACTGCTTCAATGGCTTTTACAGCAGCCTCGATCACACCAGTATGACCTACCATGTCAGGGTTGGCAAAGTTAATTACGATAACATCATACTTATCAGACTTGATTGCTGCAACGAGCTTGTCACATACTTCATATGCACTCATCTCTGGCTTCAAATCATAAGTAGCAACCTTTGGAGATTTTACAAGAATTCTATCTTCTCCTTCATTTGGTTCCTCTACGCCGCCATTGAAGAAGAATGTTACGTGAGCATACTTCTCTGTCTCAGCGATACGTGCCTGTTTCTTGCCGTTCTTGGCAAGGAACTCACCAAATGTATTAGTGATCTCTTCTTTCACAAATGCGACCTGTTTATTTTCGATTGTAGCATCGTATTCTGTAAAGCATACAAATGTTGTCTTGATTCTGTCTCCTCTGTCAAATCCGTCAAAGCTGTCGTCACAGAATGTTCTTGTGAGCTCTCTTGCTCTGTCAGGACGGAAGTTGAAGAA
>ENA-OPCV01001132-OPCV01001132.1-human-gut-metagenome-genome-assembly--contig:-NODE-1132-length-21236-cov-6.653557_pt1 | contig 21236 bp, 10 predicted proteins | sample MGYA00241257_ERZ501494 | MGnify/ENA primary metagenome ERZ501494 (study PRJEB25962, sample SAMEA2042618) | human gut metagenome | biome: human gut; feature: human-associated habitat; material: faeces...
GCTAATTCGCTACGCTTTGCCCAAATTTACTTTTTCGCTATGTGTTTATTTTATAAACTAATACTATTATCATGAAAAGAAAAAGAGTCCTTTTGCTGCTTTGCATTCTCAGTTGCACTTTGCAGCTCTTCGCACAACAAATTAATGTGCAGGGTATCGTTTATGATCCTTCCGGAGAAACGGTTCCGGGTGCTAATGTCAGTATGAAAAGTAATCCGGCTGTGGGTACTGTGACGGATATTGATGGGAATTTCAGTCTGAAAACTTCTGTGGGTGATGTGTTGGTCTTCACCTTTATCGGTTATGAGCCTATTGAGTATAAACTGACTGCTGCAGATACAAATCTGAAAGTCCGTTTTACTGATTCTTCTGAGTTGCTGGACGAGGTAGTTGTAGTAGGCTATGGTGTACAAAAGAAGAGTGTACTTTCGTCTGCTGTGAGCCGTGTTACCAGTGAAGAGTTGGATAAAGGTAATCCTACAAATATTCAGAATGCTTTGAAAGGTAAAGTTTCCGGTGTACAGATTATCTCTAATTCAGGTCAGCCCGGTGCGGAATCAAAGATTCGTATTCGGGGTACCGGTACGGTCAACAACTCCGATCCGCTTTATATAGTAGACGGCATGCCGTCTGAAAGTGGTATCAGTCATTTGAATCCTTCTGATATTGAGTCTATTGAAGTGCTGAAAGACGCAGCTTCCGCCGCTATTTACGGAGCCCGTGGTGCTAACGGTGTTGTGCTGATAACTACGAAGAAGGGTACTAAAGGGAAGGCTACTTTGAACTATGAATTTACGTATGGTATTCAGAATCCTTCCAAGAAGGTGGATTTGCTGGGTAGTGCGGATTATCAGATGTTGATGAATGAAATGGCTGCCAATGCAGGTAAGGACCCTTATTTCCCGACTGTTTCCAGCGTCAATACCGACTGGCAAAAGGAACTACAGAACAAGAATGCTCCTATTATGAACCACAAGGTTTCGTTGAGTGGAGGTACGGACAACTCTACCTATTATGCTTCTTTCGGTTATGTAAAGCAAGAAGGTATTTATGCTAAAGGACATGCTGATTATGAACGCTACAATGTACGCTTGAATTACAATAATGTATTACTGGACACGAAATCACGAAATTGGTTGAATAAGATTAGTTTTGGTGCAATTGCAAGCTATTCCAAGTCAATCCAGACTGGTAATACTATTGGCAATAGTGAAGCAGCAGGCTTGATTACTTCCATGAATATGTTGCCTCCTACCGAGCCGGTTTATCAGACCGACCCTGCTATACTGGAGCAATATGCCGTAACTTATCCAAATCATGTCATTGCTCCTAACGGCCTGGCATACAATATCATCGAGATGCGTGAAATAACCAATCCGCTGGCAGCCATGCAGGTCAGTCATAACCAGAGGACTATGCCTCAGAATTTCGGTGCGAACTTTAACCTTGATGTCGACTTGTTGCCAGGCTTGAAGTTCAAGACTACCTATGGTGCGGAATGGGTGTTCAATTCCATCAAGAATGTAACTCCGGTCTACGAGCTAAATGCTACCAGTAAGAATGCCACTTCCAAGGTAGAGGATAAGAAAAGGGAGTCTTCCTATTGGCAGTGGGAAAATGTACTGTCGTATACAAAGTCTTTCGGCCGTCATAATATAGGTGCACTGTTCGGTACAAGTATGTCTTCCTACCATTACTCCAATTTGGAAGCGGAAGATTATAATCTGCTGGTGGTGGATATAGACAAGGGATATATAGACACGGCCACAGCGCCCGAAGAGCAGTCCAAAGTATGGGGTGGGGCAGAAGACCACCGCATTGCATCCGTATTCGGACGTATCAATTATAATTATGATGAAAAGTATTTGTTCGAAGCGGTAGTGAGACGGGACGGTTCGTCAAACTTCAGTCGCGAGCACCAATATGCTACATTCCCTTCGGTTTCTTTGGGTTGGGTGTTGACTCGTGAGAAGTTCATGGAAAACAGACCTTCCTGGTTGGATTTTGCCAAGATACGTCTGAGCTGGGGACAGAACGGTAACGAACGTATTGGCTCCTTTGCCTATACAAGTATGATGAGCCAGGGTAAGAATGCAGTCATAAATGGAAAGGTATATACAGGTATGCTGCCCAGTGGCTATGCCAATGCAGACTTGAAATGGGAGACCTCCGAACAGACCGACTTGGGTATTGACTTGCGTTTCTTCAACAGTGCATTGACATTCTCTGCCGACTATTTCGTGAAGAAGACGAAGGACATGCTGCTTTCCATGCCGATTCCTCTTTATACCAGTTATGGCAGTATGACGGTCAATTCGGGTACAGTGAAGAACGAAGGTATCGAGTTCGAAGCGTCCTATCGCTTTAAGGTGGGTGAAGTGAATCTGGGTATCAATGGAAATGCTTCTTATGTGAAGAATACCGTAACAGATCAGGGCCCCGACCGTGTCGGTCTCAATAATATCGGCGGTGGTATGGGCGGCCAGGTCAGTTGGAGAGAGAACGGGCGTCCGTACGGCTTCTTCTACGGTTACTTGCATGATGGTATTTTCCAGAATCAGCAGGAGATAGATAGCTATACCTACGTAGATTCTAACGGAAAGACTCAGCTGATACAGCCGAATGCCAAGCCTGGAGATATTCGTTTTAAAGATTTGGATGGTGAAAATGGGTTGAATGGTGATGACCGTACCATGATAGGCAAGCCGAACCCTGACTGGACATATGGATTCACTCTTTCTGCCGATTGGAAAGGATTTGATTTCAGTGCATTCTTCCAGGGAAGTATCGGAAACGACATTTATAAACTGTACAGACGTTCCAATGTGACTTTTGGTAACTACGACAAATCTTGGCTGAACCGTTGGCATGGTGAAGGCACTTCCAATTGGGTGCCACGTGTGATAGATGGTGACAACAATAACTATCAGGTTTCAAACTTTTTTGTGGAAGATGGTTCGTATATGCGTTTGAAAGTGTTGCAGATTGGCTATAGTCTGCCCGGACAGATGTTGCAGCGTGTCGGTGTCAAGGGGCTGCGTTTCTTTGTGCAGGGCGAAAATCTGTTTACAATTACCAACTACAGCGGTTATGATCCTGAAGTGGGAACACGTGATGGATTTGACGGGGGAACATATCCGCAAGCACGTACTTATACTATCGGTGCGAATATTACATTTTGATTAACCTAAAAATTAGATACAATGAATAAGATATTAAAGGTATTGGCTTTGGGTGCGATGGCTTTGTCGACCACAGCTTGTTCAGATTTTCTGGAAGTGAATCCGAGAACTCAGGTGTCGGAAACCGAATTCTATAAGACGGAAGACGATATGATGAAGGGCTTGTATGCCGTGATGAATGAAATGCAGACCCGTATGCCGGAGGTTTGGTCTTACTCTTCTTTGCTGGGCGATGAGTCTGAAACCGGTGGTGGTATCGGTGAGGGATCTTACAAGACGAAATGGGATACTTTTACCTATGACGCGACTTCTTGTTTCGGTGCATGGGGCTATGGTTCTTGGTGGAATGAGTGGGATTTTGGCTTGTTCAATGGAGTCATTGCTGCCAATCTGTTGATTGACAAATTGGCCGGATGCAACCTCAGTGCAGACTTTGTCAATTCCATTTCTGCCGAAGCGCGCTTTTACCGTGCCATTTTCTATTACCATCTGTTTATGGGGTATGAGCAATTCCCGCTTATCAAACATTATCTGGCAGCCAGTGAAATGTATAGCGTTGCCAAAGGAACCCGTGAAGAAATTTATGAGTTTATGATGGGTGACTTGGATGACGAAGTGACTAAGTATCTGCCCCAGCGCAGTGCTACACAGCAGGGACGCGTTTGCCGGGATGCTGCCAAGCTGCTTCGTGCCAAAATTATTTTGTTCCATCGTGATGAGACTAAATATCAGGTGGCATTGAATGACATGAAAGAAATAATCACCAGTGGAAGATACCGGTTGAACCCTGATTATCAAAACTTATGGGTGAAAGACGGAGAATGGTGTGCGGAATCTATCTTTGAGGTATGTTATGCCGGCAATAACTCCGGTGAAGGGTTTGGTCTTGCACGTTCTTTGGGTGGTCGTAACATTGTTGACCCGAGAAGTGCCGAGCAGGGCGGCTTGGGCGAAGGTTATGGGCAGAATACCATGCCGAGTACTGTTTACAACATGTTTAAGGAAGGTGATACGCGCCGTGAGGGAACAGTCATTGTCTATGCGGACGAGGCTAAAAAAGTGGCAGAAATGGTGGCCAAAGGTGAACTACCGGCAGGAAGTGCTTTCCAAGTCAGTGACCAGCAGGAAAATTACGAGGGTCTGGGGCACTATAAGATTCATCCGAGAAAGGAGACGACGTCTACGGTGAATCCTACGGATAACTATTATAACTCTTGGCGTATTTACCGTTATGCCGATGTTTTGCTGCTGGCTGTGGAGCTTGATGTACGCATCAACGGAACTGCCAGTGCCGATGCGCAAGGCTGGTTCGACCAGGTCAGAGACCGCGCTTTCAAAGACAAAGAGCATCGTATCAACTTGGCCGGAAAGAGCAAGCAGGAGCTGTTGGATATTCTTTTTGAAGAGCGTGGGTATGAGTTTATGGATGAAATGCAGCGTTGGTTTGATATTCTGCGTTTCGATAAAGGAACAGAGATTTTAGGTAACAAAGGTTGGACGGAGAAGTTCAGATACTTTCCAATTGACCAGTCGGAAATGGATAGAGCTAAAGGTGGCTTGACACAGAACCCTGGCTGGTTATAAGTTTTGATTGTTTTTTTCTGAAGAGTCCCCAGTATTTCCTTGTGAATAATACCGGGGATTTTTTGTTCCTTCACAAAGTTTGTTTTGGCAAAACATCTGTCATGCTATCACGCAAATGGGTGTATTGTTTTGATTATAAATCAATTAAAGCGTGATAGATACCCGTGACAGATAAAAAACGTTACAACCATCTATCACGCTTTCCAATCTTTCTAAAAGATGATGCCTCCTATTTATTGGGTGAATCGTAAAAGTGGCTATTGTCTTAGTTCTCAACATGAAACTTTTAGTTTTGAGACTAAATACGAGAAGTTTTGATTGGGAAAATAATTGGTTTCATTAAGGGAAACCTTTAGTTTCCTTTCGTAAAACTAAAAGTTTCAGCAAGTGAAACTTTTGGTTTCAACGATATGAAACTGTCATTCCGGCCCGTTGGGAACCGGCAAGGGTATCTATATAAAACGACCGAAACAGATACTTTTCGAAGGAAAAGTATCTGTTTCGGCATAAAAACGTAGTGTTAACATAGGAAATAGGGGAATTATCCCCTATTTATTCTCTTGATTGCTGTTATGGAAACCGTTTTATTTGAGGAACGGGTTGCCGCTTTTGTCTTTGCTCACTACCCAGCGGAAAGCATTAACCAATAGCAGGTTCTGTGTACCGTCGATAAACTCTTCGTCACCATGCCCCATATTCAGGTAAATCATTCTGTAATTCTTGTTGGACCATACGATGGGGAAGTCGCCAAAATTCACTACATCCTTGATACCCAGTGGATAGTTCTTGGGAGATAGGGACAAGAGTACCTCTACGTCCTTGTTCTGGCGGGGGCTGGGAGTCCATTGGTACCATTCGCTGGCGGGAGCCACGAATGATGCAGGCAGATTCTTGGTAACGGGATGTTCTTCGTTGTCGACTTCGACCAATACCGGCTGGGGAGGCCAGTTGTTGCAATAGAACACCCCACCACCAAGAAACTTAACGAACCAGGGCCAATGCGTGTTTTTGTCGTTGTAGGCTGCTGCGTGGAAACCTACCCAACCGCCACCGTTTTCCATGTATTGCTCAAAAGCATCGCGTTCGGCCTTGGTGTTGGGGGATGTGTTAAGCATGATAATGACATTGTATTCTTTCAGTTTCTCGTATGGGTATTTTGAAAAATCGGTAGTAATATCCAGAACAAAGCCGTCACCGTAATTGAGCTTCTTGAAGAAAGTGGTTGCTTGTTCTGCAAATTGTACGTGTGCTTCTTCCGCATGTTGCGTGTAATAAATCAAGGCCTTGAAGCGAGGAGCTTTGGCATAGTTTGCCGGATAACCTTCGGGGACTTGTGCGTACGTCAGCAGGGTGCAAGCCGTAAACAATAAAATAAACAGATGTTTCATAATTTGTAATTTATAATTTATAAGTTATTAATTCTCCATTATCTAATATTCCGCAATCAGAGACAGCCATTTGCCTGCCGAGGTAATCCATACCTCTTTATAACAGGCATTGTTGGTTTGCGGCCAATAGGGGACATCGTCGTTACCCAGGGTACGGATACCAACGGGCATCTCTCCTGTCATTTCTCCCGAAGAGAAGGTATTCAGTTGCGGATAGTTGTGTCCTTCTCCATAAATCAAGGATTGTCCGAAAGGATTCTTGCCTACGGTCCAGTACAACTGTTCCAGACCGATGTTGAGCAGTTCCTTGTCCTTCAGGAAGTTTCCGCAGATGGCGGCGGACTTTCCGTTGGAAAGATGGATGGCGGTATTGCCGTTGAAAATGTTGAACCACACGGGGAAACGTTTCATGTAGTGCTCTTTGTCCAGTTGTACTCCTCGTTTAATCTGTTCCGTGTACAGTTCCTTGGCATTGGCAGGTGGAAACAGATGGAGGGCGTAGAAGTTGGTGGTATCCTTATATTCCTCTGCATGGTAAACACCGCTTGGAATCATACCGTAGGGATGGGTATACTTCATCATTCCTTTCAGATACTCTCCATATAGTTGTATGGAATTCACCCATTTAGGATAATCGGGGTGCTCCTTCTGGGTTTCGCAAAGCATCACCATGGCCTGCATATAGACCTGCTCGCGCGACTGGTGTATGTAATGTACGATGGATTTGCGGGATTTGTCCCGGTAGAAGAATCCGCGTGTCCCGTCTTTGTCTTTCAGCGGTTCCGTGCGCTGGCAGTCGAGGGTGTAGCGGATGTATTCGGCGGCGATGTCCGCATAAGAAGGTTTTCCGGTCAGCTTGTATAATTGGCTTGCCGACCAGGAGATGGTAGCCATATACTGACTTTTCGAAGTGTTGTAACTGTGTTCGTAAGGCTGGACGAACTGGTCGAAGCTATCTTTTTTGAACTTCTCCATAGCAAAAGCGAAATCTTCTTCGGCCACGCGCAATAGGTATTCCTGCAGCATCGGGTCGTTGTCCAGCGTCATGGAGGCGTAAGCTTCGTATCCGGCATAGAGAAAGTTGTCAAATGCCATGTTCTGTACACGTACGGAAGATATGTCGTCCAATGTATTGAACACACCGTCTTGCCAGATAAGCAATCCCATGCTGCTGGCGCGGTAACCATCGCCGTAGCGGTTCTTTAGGATGAACTCTACTCCCCATTCCGCCTCTTCACGCAGGCGGGCGGCGAGGGCTGGGTTGATATTTCTTTGTTTATTATAGGCTTCGAGCAGAGCAAAGGTCACGTCTCCCGTCTGCAAGGTTTGCTGGGACAAGTCTCCTGCATCGTGCCATCCGCCGGAGTAGGAGATGCTGCGTCCGTCATGTCGGGACATGAGGTCTACGTGGCAGGTGGAATGCTTGCCGGGAACCGGATGTCCACAGCGCTGGCAGAAGATGAAGTTCAGCACTTTCCATTGTGAATCTTCCCAAAGTCTTTCTCCAATCCGGAAGGTGGGAGTTAGCGATGTTCCGACCTTCAGCTGATACTCTCCGGGATTATTGAAGGAGGTGAAATCAATAAGGCCAAATTCTCCGAGAGTGGTTTTCTCTTTTCGGATGTCTCCTTCGTAAGCTATTTCTCCGGTTGGGGTAAGCAGTTGGAAGCGCTTTCCGGCGTCTATGGTGAGGTTTGTGTTGATGAGGGCGGTTTTGGGGTGGTTGACGGCATAGCCGGTTGTCGAGTAGGAGATTTTTCCATCGGCAGGTATCCATCCGCTGACTTTCTCAGGGGCTTTCACCGTTTGCAGTTGTAGATTGTCCAGGTAGTAGATAGCTGAATCTCCTGTAGTCCGGTCTTTGCCTTTGAGGGCTGTGCTGAAGGTGATGGACATCACCTTGTCGCGCTGATACTCGTCTATTTCGAGGAAGCATTGGTTCCACTCCTTATTAATAAGGTTAATGAGGTGTGAACCCGAAGGCTGATTATATCCTTTCTTGGCAGGAGTATCTGCATTGCGAAACGTGAGGTTCATGTTGACGATGCGCGCGCCGTCGCAATCGGGATAGATGGAGAATACGATGCGGTTGTACTTCTCCAGATTGGCGCCGTCTAGATGATAGGTAACACTGCTGTTTCCGTAGGTGGCATAGTCTGGGTCGGAAGGAGAGCCGGTCGCCCTTTTCCCGGTGAATGTGGGGAATTGCAGTTTGATGCTGCCTTTGCCGGAAACGGTCTTTTCCGTACTGAAGGACATGCTTCCTGCGCCGGAATGACTCCATCCCTCTGTACCTGCCGAGCGGGTGAGAGGAGCGCTTTGCAAGACCTCCTTTTTCCATCCGTTGGTTTCGAAAGAGTTTTCAATATCCAGGGGGAGGGGTTGATGTATCAGTCCGCTTTCGTGGAGTTGTCGTTCCAGTTTGGGGTCTTGGGTCAGACGTGTCTGACCGTATGCGGCAATACTGCCGAGAGATAAAAGGTATAAAAATAATAATGTCTTTCTCATGTTGATGTCAACCTTTGGTTTCGGTTGCAATGTTAGCCATTATTAGGCAGAAGGAGGTTTGAAAACTGCCATAAAAGCTTTAAAAGCTATCCGAAGTAGAGGAAATATGAATTTCGGTAGATGTATAATCCCTATGATGTACGACTTATAATGCCAAAGAAAATACTAAAATCGTATTTTCATAACAGAAGAAAATTGTAACTTTGCGAAGTTATGTCACAATGTTAACCTATGATGCGTATCTTGATTTTAATAATAATGCTGTTGCCATGTTCGCTTGGTATGTATGCATCTGCAATAGATAGCCTTTTGTCTGTTCTGGATAAGACTATCGTAATGCGTAGACAATACGAGGAAGAAAAAGAACGGTATATTTCTTTGATAAAGGATGAGTTGAAGCAAGGGAGGCTTACTGACATGGAGCGTTATCTGATACAAAATCGTCTTTTTGCCGAATATAATTCTTATATTAGTGATTCTGCATTACATTATATAAATGAAAATATTCTTATTGCCACACGGCTAAATAATAGGCAATGGATAAATAGTTCTATATTAAATAAAGTACATATTCTAAATACTTCGGGCCTTTTTGTTGAAGCAATGGAATTGCTGAAATCGCTTCCTCGTAACACGTTGGAGGGTGAAAATATAGTGGACTATTATGTATGTTTTGAAAACCTATATCTCTATCAGGCAGAGTACGCCACTGATCGGAACTACGTGAACAATTATCTTCGGATAGCAAATTTGTATAGGGATTCTATAATCAGCCTAGTACCGGAAGATACTTATAGATATGTAGTCGTGCATGCACCTCAGCTCATTGACCAGGGAAAAAGTCAGGAGGCTATATGTTTATTGAAGAATTTTTTACCTCGGTTGAAATCCAATACGCGTGAGTATGCAGTAGCTACTTCAATTCTGGCTTTTGCTTATCATGTCGTGGGGAACAAGCAGAAAGAAATGGAAGCACGTATTAGCAGTGCCATTGCTGACATTAGGGCAGTGGTGAAAGAAAATTATTCTTTGTGCGCATTAGCGGAATTACTTTATGGAATGGGCGATTTGGAACGTGCTAATCACTATATCAAGATTAGTATGGAAGATGCTAATTATTATACTACTCGGTTGCGTAGTTCGCAGAATTCCAAGATGCTTCCGCTCATAGATCGTGCTTATCAGCAAGAAAAGGAAATACAGCAACAGCGGCAGAGAATGTTTATTACAGGCATATGTATCCTTTCTGTTTTCCTTCTATTGACAGTACTGTGTGTGCTATGGCAAATGAAAAAATTGTCTTATGCCCGTAAAAAAGTTGTTGCTGCCAATTCCCAATTGAGTATATTAAATAGTGAATTGAAGAAGCTGAACAAGTCTCAACATGAGGCTAATGAACGATTATTGCATACTAATCAGACTCTTACGGAAGCCAATCATATTAAGGAAGAGTATTTGGGACGTTTCCTCAGTTTAAGTTCCTCTTATATAAGTAAGATGGAAGAATATCGCCGCATATTGAACAAGCAGGCTGCTGCCGGTAAACTTGAGGAGTTATATCGTACATTGAAGTCCGACCGTTTCATAAATCAAGAGTTGAAAGAGTTCTATCACAATTTCGATGTATCTTTTCTTAAGATATTCCCTAACTTTGTAGAAGAATTTAATCGTTTGTTGCCAGTTGAAGAACAATTGCATCCTAAAAATGAAGAATTGCTTGTTACCGAACTGCGCATATTTGCACTGATTCGTTTAGGTATTACAGACAGTGCGCGTATTGCAGAATTTTTGCGTTATTCCATAACTACCATCTATACTTATCGTTCCAAGCTAAAAAACAAGTCTCTTTGTAAAGAGGACTTTGAAGAACGAGTGATGAAAATAACTTCTTTTTGATTTTATCCTCCTTTTGAGGCTTTCTTCTGCCTTAAAAAGTTTAGAAATGATTTAGAAATTAGTAGCAATAGCATTTTTGTAATGCGTTGTATTATAGTTGATTGCCTGTTGCAGGACTTTAGATTTTTATCTCAGCCCAAATCGTGCGTTTGTTTTGATAATACATTTGCATCAATCTATTTATTGTTTAACTAATTTCTAATAAGATGAAAAAGAAAAGTCTAAAGAGATGCCTTAAAAAGCGCATGATCCTTTTACTGGGTTTTCTTATGATGACTGGTGTTGCTGTTGCGCAACAACTTCAGGTACAAGGAAAGGTGACCGATGCAACGGGTGAAGGTCTTATCGGTGCAAGTGTATTGGTAAAGGGTACAACTTCGGGGGTGATAACTGACATTGACGGTAACTATGTGTTATTGAATGTCAATCCTGATGCAATACTTATTTTTTCTTATGTAGGTTACCAAACGCAGGAACTGAACGTATCCGGTAGAAACAAGATTGATGTTGTCTTGCATGATGACCAGCAGGTGTTGGAAGAAGTTGTAGTAGTGGGTTACGGTTCATTGAGTAAAAAAGAAGTTTCCAGTTCCATTGTACAAGTGGATAAGAAAAATTTTAATTTGGGGGCTATGAATAACCCGATGGAAATGGTATCGGGAAAAGTCGCGGGCTTGAATGTCAATACGCAGGCAGCTGCCAATCCTAACTCCAGTTCTTCATTACAAGTACGTGGTGCAACATCTGTTTCTGCAAGTAATAGTCCTTTGATTGTCATAGATGGTGTGGCAGGTGGCGATATCCGTAACATCGCTGCACAGGATATTGAATCTATTACGGTATTGAAAGATGCGGGTTCAGCTGCTATTTACGGAACGCGAGGTGCTAATGGTGTGATTTTAGTTACAACGAAACGTGGCTCGGGTGAAGCTGGAAAAACGGTAGTCACATATGACAGTTACATCGCTTTTAATGTAGCCAAGCCCTCTCCGGATATTCTGTCGGCTGATGAATTCCGTCGTTCGAGACGAGGTACAGACTATGGAGCCGACACTGACTGGTATGGACTGATTACTCGTGATGTAGCATACGACACAAACCAATATATATCTATTGATGGTAGCACAAAGAATGGTTTCTATGGTGCTTCCTTCAATTACAAAAGTGCCAATGGACTTGACATCGTGAGTGGTCGTGAAGAATTTGGAGGTCGTTTTTCTATGGAACAGCGTGTACTGGAGAATCGCTTACAATTCAACGGTTCGTTGAGTGCACGTCGTGTAAATGAAACCTGGGGAAATGATGGTTTCTTCGATAGGGCACTCACAATGAATCCTACAATGCCGGTATATAATGCAGACGGTTCGTATTATCAGCCTACTTCTCCTACGGGTGCAACCAATCCGGTTGCGGAGCTTGCTTTGAGAGATAACAACGGCCAGCGTATGTATTTGTTGGGTACGGCTGAGGCTAAACTGAATATTTTGCAGACAGAAAAGCATTTGTTGAATACAACATTAAGTTACTCATTGCATTACAATGACATGAAGCAACAATATTATGCTTCGTCTGCCGGTTCGGAGTCCTATTGGAATGGTTATAAAGGACGTGCGGAAATGAAGTATCAGAAATGGTACACCAATCGATTGGAGTGGTTGGGAAATTATGCACTGAACTTGGGCGACCACAATATTAAGGCTGTAGTGGGCTATACTTATGAGAAGTCTATCTGGGAACAGATTGGTGGTAGTAACAACGACTTCTCTTTTGATAATACGAAATATTGGGATTTGGGTAGTGGCTCTTATCTGAAGGATGGTTTGGCAAGTTTATATAGCGGTCGCTCTGAATCGACACTTATTGGCTTCTTTGGTCGGTTGAACTATAATTGGAAGGATATGCTTTTTGCATCGGCTTCGTTGCGCTATGAAGGCTCTTCCAAATTTGGTGCTAACCAAAAGTGGGGGTACTTCCCAGCAGCTTCTTTGGCTTGGGAAATGATGGAGATGGGCTTTATGAAGAATACCCGGAAAGTGTTGACCAGTTTGAAACCGCGTGTTTCTTTCGGTATTACCGGTCGTTCGGATTTTGATGCTTATAAATCACTTTCTACTTATAATACCAATGGTAGTTATCTCTTTGACGGGCGTTGGGTAACGGGTTATGCTCCCTCTAGTAATGCTAATCCGGATTTGGCTTGGGAAAAGAGCGTTGCGATTAATCTGGGTGTTGACTTTGTTCTATGGAATCGTTTACGTGGTTCAGTGGAGTATTTTGACCGTAGTTCTAAAGACTTGCTTTATACGTACACGGCACCTCAACCGCCTTTTGTCTATTCCACTATTTTGGTTAACGTTGGAACAACGAAAAATACCGGTATAGAAGTATCTTTGGATGGTGATATCCTTACTAAAACAGCAGTGAAGTGGACGAGCGGAATCAATTATTCTTATGGAAAGACTAAGTTGACCAAACTTTCTAACGATATTTACAAGGCATCTTATCTCGACCTTTACTTAAAACCGGGAACTGGTTCCAGCGAATATTTCTTCCGTGTGCAGGAAGGGGGAGAGATAGGGCAGTTCTACGGTTATGAATATGCAGGTGTTGACGAAAATGGCAATATGCTTATTTTGAATGATAAAGATGAGCAAATACCTATTTCTCAGGCTGATGCCAAGTATAAACGTTATATTGGCAATGGTGCTCCCAAGCACTTCTTGTCTTGGAGTAACAACCTGACTTGGAAAAACTTTGATTTGAGTGTATTCTTCCGCGGTACATTCGGTTTTGATGTATTCAACATGCGTAAATATGGTATGGGGCTTCAGGGATGTGGTACAGATAATGTTCTTCGCTCTGCGTATCTGGAAGATAAGAATATCCGTACCGGTGGTGGAGTAATATCTTCCTATTTCCTGGAGGATGGTAGCTTCATAAAACTGGAAAATGTAACCTTGGGATATAATTTTACTCCTAAGAACCGTAAGTTACTGGATAATATGCGCATATATCTGTCTGCCAAGAATCTGTTTACCTTGACCGGATACTCAGGTAATGACCCTTCAATTATAGACGTGAATGGTATCCAGCCGGGAGTAGATAGTAATAGTGCTTATCCTACAGCAACTCAATTGAGTTTAGGTGTGACTCTTCGCTTTAAATAAATGAGAAACAAATTATTAAAAATATGAAAGATATGAAATATATAAAATGTCGTTGGTTATTGGCGATGATTATGTCATGTTCACTTTTCTCTTGTACTAATTTGGACGAGGAAGTGTTCGATCGTGTGGATGCCGGAATTTATTATCAAGATGAGACGAGTGTTCAGGGGGCAGTGGCAGCCATCTATTCAAAAGCTGCATATAGTTATTTGGAATACTTCTGGTATTTGCAGGAGTTTTCTGCCGACCAGGTGGCATGGCGCAGTTGGAACGGTGGACTTTGGGGATGGGATGAGGCATTGAAGTTTGCTTTGTCTTCACATACCTGGACGTCAGAATCAACCATTATTCGCCAAACTTGGGAGAATGCGTGGACTACTATTGGGCTTTGCAATACGCTTATTACAGATTTGCAGGCAATCAGCCCCGCATCTATACGCATGACTGAGGATGCTTTGAATAGTTATATTGCCGAAGTACGTACCCTGCGTGCTTGGGCATACTACAATATCTTTGAGATTTGGGGTGGAGCACTTCCCTTGAACATTTCTTCGGGTGCGGAAATCCCTGGTTCTGCAGATACTGATTTTGATAAGGGGTGCAAGATTATCTACGATTTTATCAGTCAGGAATTGGATGAGTCAGTTACAGATCTTATGAAAGAAGATGGTTCTGGAAAGACTCGTAACCGCATGAACCAAGCTGCCAATCGTATGATTAAGATGCGCTTGTTGCTGAATTCTGAGGTGTTTATCAAACAAAACAGTTATAATGAGTGTGCCACTCTTTGCCAAAATATTCTGAATGGCGATTATGGTACTTACAGTATTACCGATGACTATCGTGATATTTATTCGATAAACAATGTAGAATGTCCGGAAGTTGTAATGGCATTGGCGATGGAAGTCGGTCAGGTCAATACCGGTTGGATGCGTAACATGCCTTTCATGCCTTACAATTGTTGGGATTACTTTGGAGGTACATACAGCCAGAGCGGATGGAATTGTGTATGTTTGGCACCTTCATGGGATAATTCTGGAAATGTACAGCCGTATGGTGGTACTGACAATCCTAAGAGCTTTCTTACCGACTACGGTGATAAGTTAGGTGCAGTTTATGAACGTTTCCACGATAAAGATATCCGTAAGCAGAACTATGTGTATAATGAAACAACAGGAAATTATCAAGGCATTTTCTTGAAAGGGGCTATTAAAGCCAACTATGGTAAGGGTGCAGCTTTGAAAGCAGATGCCGACCGTGACGGTCAGGATTTGGTTTATGTGGATCAGGTGGGTACATTCCTTAATTTAGGACGTAATCTGGAGACTGTCATGTCACCTCGCTGGGGTGAAACGAATTCAGGTGTCCGTTTGGTAAGATATCCGGTTTATCCGGAGAGTGCAGGCATTGATTTCCAAAACATCGATGAGGTGGAATTCCGTTTGAGTGAAGTGGTCTATACTCTTGCTGAATGTAAAATGCGTGCAGGTGATACGGAAGGTGCTAAAGAACTGGTATATAGAGTTAAAACACGCTATTTTACAGATAAATCGGCTCTCGAGCAGCCCGGTCCTGGTTTTACATCCTTTGATATGGATTGGATGTTGAGTGAATGGGGACTTGAATTCTTGGGAGAGGGGCGTCGTCGTCGTACAGACTTGCGTCGTTTCGATAAGTTTACGCAAGGGCAATGGTGGTTCTTTGGCCGTGCCACGGACGACGGTTTAAGCTATCCGGCTAAACGTGACCGCAAATACGAGTGGTATCCCTTGCCCCAGTCTGCCCTTATGGTAAATCCGGGACTGGTACAGAATCCTAATTATTAATCATCCTATAATAATAGTAACAATGAAAAAATATATATGTAATCCGCTATGGCTTTTGTTGCTTTTTGTAGCTTTCATCAGTAGTTGTGACAAGGAGGAAATTGTGTTTGACCATGAGTTGCCGCAATTTGAACTTCGTAGCGATGCTATCTTGCTGGAGGTGATTATGCCCCAAGGAACTGGTGCCGATGAAATAATTTATATTGCAGGCGATTTCAATGGAGGTCAGGATGCTGCTTCCGGAGACCTTAAGTGGCAGATGGAGAAAGCTGCAAACAATGATGTTAAATGGGGCATATACCTCTATCCGGAAGATTTTGTTAATGGAAAGACACTTGCCGATGGCTTTTATTTCGTTTCTAAGACACAAGGTATAGAGCGTACTTTGCAGAATGGGGATGCTTTACATCAAATTTCGGCTAAGGTAGGTACTCGCACTGATATAACGGTAACCCGCTGGAATGCTTATTTTGAGGAGCCGGAAGACCCAAGTGAAGTGATTCATGACGGTTATGCTGTGTTCGTGATGGACAATACAGGTTGGGATGCACTGACACTTTATGCGTGGGGAAATGATTTGCCGGAACTTTTTGGAGGTTGGCCCGGTATTTCACCTACTGGTAGCGTTGAGATAAAAGGAATTACCTATAAATACTTCGATACAGGTGAAGCAAATAAGGGATTGGTTTACAATTTGATATTTAACGATAATGGAGTAGGTTCACAATTTGATGGACCACAGAACTTTACTCTTGACCGTGACATATATTTGGAAATCACAGAAAGCGGTTGGACGGAAATAGATCCGGATGCAGTGGTTATCCATGATGGTTATGCCATATTTATTGAAGACCAGTCCGGATGGGCAGAAACAACCATATATGCGTGGGGAAATGATATACCGGAACTCTTTGGCAGTTGGCCAGGAATATTACCAACCGGTAGTGTTGAGATAAAAGGTGTCACGTATAATTATTACGATACAGGTGAAGCAAATAAGGGATTGACTTACAATCTGATAATGAATAATAACAATGGAGGCTCACAATTTGACCTCGCAGCAGTGACGCTTGATCGAGATTATTATTTCCGTATTACGGACATAGCTGGTGAGGAGATTGACCCTAACAATCCGGACGGAGACTCTGAACCGGAATCTGAAGCGGCTTTTGTTTCTAATCAGAATAATTTCTTGAAATGAGTTTTGTATAGTAATGAAGATGTTAAATGACCTATTGGTGGAATGAGATTGGGGATAGGATATCTCTTTTCAATCTTGCGGATATATGTCCCAAGCCTTGGGAAGAAGTTATCTCTTAGCTCTTTTGTTTTTTAGTATTGGCTTCCGGGATTTTTAGTATTAAGTCTTAGTATCTTTTCTGCCAATGCCCATCACTGGAGAGTTTGGATGCTCCTTTTGCAGATATCAGTTCCGCCAATGAGTATAAGTATAGATAAAAAGTAGAAATATGAAAAAAGTAATAATTGCGACACTGCTCTTTACGATGCTACATTCTTGTATGGGGTGTAGTGATAGTCAGAGTGACATGGAACCGATTCCCGTCCCACAGGAAGAATACATGGCTTCGGATATGGTGATTTATGAGGCAAATCCCCGCATTTTTGCCGAAGAAAATGCATTCTCTGCCATCAAAGCAGAGCTTGACCGTATTCAAAGCCTGGGAACTACCGTGCTTTGGCTGATGCCTGTAAATGAGCCGGGAGTACTGAAAAGTGTGAATTCACCTTATTGTATAAAGGATTATAAAAAGCTGAATACACGTTACGGAACAAAAAAAGACTTGAAAGAACTGGTAGATGCTGCCCATGCCAAAGGAATGAAAGTGATTCTTGACTGGGTTGCCAACCATACTTCGTGGGACAATGCTTGGGTGACTGAGCATCCGGATTGGTATACACAGGATGCAAATGGCAATGTGGTACAACCTCAAGAACAGCCTTGGGCGGATGTTGCTGACTTGAATTTTGACAACGAAACCATGCAGCAAGCCATGATTGATGCCATGAAGTATTGGGTAACAGAAATTGGTATTGATGGATACCGTTGTGATTATGCCGAGGGGGTACCAGATGCTTTCTGGAAGAAAGCAATCGCCGAGCTCCGTACACTTGACAATAATTTGCTGATGCTTGCCGAAGGCGGAAAAACGTCTTTAATGAACAATGGTTTCAATCTGCTCTACGGCTGGAACTTCCATAGTAAACTGAAAGACTATTATGCCGGTAAATGCTCACTTACTGACCTTTATGCTATGAATACTTCCGAATTGGAGGGAATGCCGAAGGGTACGTTACGGTTACGCTATTCTACTAATCATGACCAGGCAAGTGAGGCTTCACCGATAGAATGTTATGGCGGTGAGCGTGGTGCCATGTCTGCTTTTGTATTGACGACTATGCTCGAGGGGATACCTCTTATTTATAGTTCGCAGGAAGTAGCCTATCCGCGGTCACTTAACTTTTTCAATTACGGAGTTATAGACTTGAAGTCCAATGAAGTCTTTGCGCAAGAGATGGCAGAAATCATCAGAGCCTATAAAGCTACGAGCAGTGTACGTGGTGGTGAACTGGAAGTTTATACTACCGGAGATGTCGCTTCATTTTATCGGGCAGCAGGCAGTCATGGCATGTTGGTCATGGTGAATACTGCCAATGAGTCTGTACAAGTGAAAGTACCTATGGAGCATGCTGGCAAGACCATGACCGATGTGATTGCCGGTGTGGATGTGGAGTTGCCTACAGTAATGACGATGGAACCTTATCAATATTTTATATATCAACAATAACGGATGTATATGAAACATGTATTATTAACAGTTGTATTTCTGGGAATTGCTTGTGTGGCGATGGCACACGAATTGTCATCTCCCAATGGGAATCTGAAACTCAATGTTGTGCTTGATTCCGAGGGGGGGCCGGTCTATAGCTTATATTACAAAGGAGAGCCGGTTGTAGAACCTTCTGCCTTGGGAATACTTATGGAAGAAGCGGATTTGTCAAATGGCTTCCGGATTCTTGATGCAACAAATTCTACTTTTGATGAAACTTGGATGCCTGTATGGGGAGAGTATGAAAAAGTCCGTAACCATTACAATGAACTTACTGTCACTCTCTCACAACCGGCAAAGCACGACCGTATGATGATTGTACGTTTTCGATTGTTTGACGATGGACTCGGATTCCGTTATGAGTTGCCGGAGCAGAAAACCATGAATTATCTGACGGTAAAAGACGAACTGACGGAATTCAATCTGACCGGTAATCATACACTCTATTGCATTCCCGGTGATTATGATACGAATGAGTTTGCCTATACTACTGCGGCCATTTCCGAAGTGCGCGAAGCTATGGAACGTAATCTACGTAAAAAAGGATATGAAGCTAAAGCGACTTCATTCACAGTACAAACACCCCTTATGATAAAGACTACCGAAGGACTTTATATCAATATTCATGAAGCTGCCTTGGTAGATTATTCTGCCATGTTGCTGAATGTGGATGATAAAGAGTTTAACTTTTCTGCTCATCTTACTCCCGATAAATTAGGAAAGAAAGGATATCTGCAATTACCGTTGCATACCCCGTGGCGTACAATTATGGTTAGTGACGATGCACGTAGCATCCTTGCTTCTCAGTTGATTCTTAATCTGAATGAACCTTGTAAGCTGGAAGATACTTCTTGGATTAAGCCACAGAAATTTATCGGTGTCTGGTGGGAGATGTTTACTGGTGGAGGAGGTACATGGGCATATAGCGACTATTATAAGGCTAAACCCGGCATAACCGACTATTCAAAGTTAACTCCTAATGGACATCATCCGGCCAATACTGAACATGTGAAAGAGTACATAGACTTTGCGGCGGAGAATGGTATTGATGCGGTATTGGTTGAGGGCTGGAATGAAGGTTGGGAAGATTGGGCATCCTATCGTAAGGATCGTCAGTTCCTTTTTGACAAACCTTATCCGGACTTTGATGTTGCGGTACTACATGCCTATGCCAAATCAAAGGGAGTAAAGATTATCATGCATCATGAGACGGCTGCTAATGCTGCCGACTATGAGCGGCAGCTGGATGTAGCCTTTCAATTTATGGTAGATAATGGCTATAATTCTGTAAAGACCGGATATGTGGGCTCAATCATTCCCCGTAGTGAATATCATTCCTCACAATGGATGAACAATCATTATATACATGTGGTGAAGCGTGCTGCTGATTATAAGATTATGGTAGATAGTCACGAGGCTGTTCGTCCCACCGGCTTGTGCCGTACCTGGCCCAACTGGGTAGCGCAAGAATCTGCCCGTGGTGGTGAGTTTGAATCTATGGGGGGCAATGATCCGGATCATACTTGTATCTTGCCGTTTACTCGGTTGAAGGGTGGTCCGATGGATTACACTCCTGGTATTTTCCAGACAAAACTTTCGTATTATAATGGTTCGAAACCTAAAGGTCAGGCGGGTACTACATTGGTAAAACAATTGGCTCTATATGTAACGATGCCCTCTCCGTTACAGATGGCAGCAGACCTGCCGGATAATTATCGCCGTTTTCCCGATGCGTTTCAATTTATTAAGGATGTAGCGGTGGATTGGAGCAATTCTTGGTATCTGGAAGCCGAACCGGGTGATTATATCACAGTGGCTCGTCAAGCCAAAGGAAAACAAGAGTGGTATGTAGGTGCTATTACCGACGAACATCCTCGTACGGCAACTATTCCTTTCTCTTTCTTACCCGAAGGAAGGAAATATATTGTTACCGTTTATGCAGATGGTCGGGATGCAGACTGGAAAGATAATCCGCAGAGCTATGACATCCGTCGTGGCATAGTAACGTCAAAGAGTGTGCTGCGTCAACCTCTGGCAAGTAGTGGAGGGGTGGCTATCAGTGTTCGAGAAGCAACAAAAGAAGAGGTAAAAGGATTGAAGAAATTATGAAGCTTGTCCGTACATAGTAATTATTATGTTGCGGATTTAATACAAGCATTTAAGAATTAAAGTTAGCAATTGGAAAGGCATAGTCCGTGAGGATTGTGTCTTTTTTCGTAAATTATTCGTCATTTCTTATTTTCTTTATTATAATTTTTTCTATATTTATGCCGTTATGGCGAATTGTTGACAGAATAGGAAAAGAATAGACCATTTAGGTATGAATAGAGAATGCCGGGGATTTGACATTTTATCATTCTTTAATCAAAATATAACCGTAAAATTTAGCTGTTTTGAAAAGTTTTCTTATATTTGCGGTGTTATTCATTGACATTTTGTTTGAATAGCGTGAAGTCAACAAGGTAATAACCTTTAAAACGTAATATTATGAATATCGAACGTATCATGGCCTCTTTAGAGGCAAAGCACCCCGGCGAGTCTGAGTATCTTCAAGCCGTAAAGGAAGTTCTTCTTTCCATCGAAGATATCTATAACCAACATCCTGAGTTCGAGAAAGCGAAAATTATAGAACGTCTGGTTGAACCTGACCGTATCTTTACTTTCCGTGTGACGTGGGTGGACGATAAAGGCGAAGTGCAGACCAATCTCGGCTACCGCGTACAATTCAACAACGCTATCGGCCCGTACAAAGGCGGTATCCGTTTCCACGCATCTGTAAACCTTTCCATCCTGAAATTCCTTGCCTTTGAGCAGACATTCAAAAACTCACTGACTA
>ENA-OPCV01001138-OPCV01001138.1-human-gut-metagenome-genome-assembly--contig:-NODE-1138-length-21120-cov-3.287064_pt1 | contig 21120 bp, 19 predicted proteins | sample MGYA00241257_ERZ501494 | MGnify/ENA primary metagenome ERZ501494 (study PRJEB25962, sample SAMEA2042618) | human gut metagenome | biome: human gut; feature: human-associated habitat; material: faeces...
CGTCTGCCCGAAGGCTACCAGACGGTAATCGACGGTAACGGATCGAATCTGTCCCAGGGACAGAGACAGCTGATTTCGATTGCGCGTGCTGCAGTTGCAGATCCGCCGGTTATGATTATGGACGAGGCGACATCTTCGATCGATACCAGAACAGAGGCGATTGTGCAGAAAGGTATGGATGCGCTGATGCACGGACGAACCGTATTCGTTATCGCACACAGACTGTCCACAGTTCGGAATTCCGATGTGATCATGGTTCTCGAGCATGGACGGATTATCGAGCGCGGCAGCCATGATGAGCTGATCGCGCAGAAAGGAAAGTATTATCAGCTTTATACCGGCGCATTCGAGCTGGAATAAAGTGTAGTATGAGACTGCGCAGCTTCTTTTGCGCATGAAATAGCGCTCCCTTTGTAGCTGTCTGTAAACAGATTTTTATGCGAGCATAAAATCTGTTCGCAGACAGCTACGAGTGAATTGGGAAAACAAAAAGGCACTGGAATACCAGTGCCTTAAACAATAGAATGCTCGCAGAGCGTGCATTCTATTGTCATGAATTAAAATTCCTATAAAGAAAAGCCGGAAAAGGGACTCGAACCCTCGACCTACTGATTACGAATCAGTTGCGCTACCAACTGCGCTATTCCGGCAGAACTCCAACAATAGATATTATACTGATATTTCATCGGTTTGGCAAGTCTTTTTTGAAAAAAGTTTCGTCTTGACAGCATTTCTGAATTGTGGATAATGTAAGGAAGAGTAAAAAAGTAAATAAACTCACAAATGAAAGGCCGGTTACGCGGCAGAATGGGAGGAAGCATGACAGCTTATAAAGACAGAAGCAAAGAAGAGTTACTGCAGGAAAAGAGTCAGCTGGAGGCTCAGTATAAGGAGTTCCAGGGTAAAGGACTGAAACTGGATATGTCCCGCGGTAAACCGAGCGCAGCGCAGCTGGATCTTTCCATGGGTATGATGGATGTACTGGACAGCTTTACAGATCTGAAGTGTGAGGCAGGAATTGATTGCCGTAACTATGGTGTTATGGATGGCATCCCGGAAGCAAAGCGTCTGTTGGGAGAACTGATCGAAGTGCCTGCAGATAATATCATTATCTACGGCAACTCCAGTCTGAATGTAATGTTCGATGTAGTGAGCCATGCATTCACCCACGGTATTATGGGGATGACTCCCTGGCATAAGTTAGACAAGGTAAAATTCCTCTGCCCGGTTCCAGGCTATGACCGTCATTTTTCGATTACAGAATATTTTGGCGTAGAGATGATCAATGTTCCGATGACTCCCCAGGGCCCGGATATGGATCTGGTGGAAAAGCTGGTCAGCGAGGATGAAGCCATTAAGGGTATCTGGTGCGTACCGAAGTATTCCAACCCGCAGGGCTACACCTACTCTGACGAAACTGTCCGCAGATTCGCTGCCTTAAAGCCTGCGGCAAAGGATTTCCGTATTTTCTGGGACAATGCTTACAACGTACATCATCTGTATGACGAGCCTCAGGATGTTATCCTGGAGCTGCTTTCCGAGTGTGAAAAGGCTGGCAACCCGGATATGGTTTATAAATTCAGCTCCACCAGTAAAATCAGCTTCCCCGGTTCCGGCGTCGCTGCAATTTCTGCTTCCAAGGCAAACCTGGATGATTTAAGAACACATCTGACGATTCAGACGATCGGTCACGATAAGTTAAATCAGCTGCGTCATGTGCGTTACTTTAAAGATATCCACGGCATCGAGACGCAGATGAAAAAGCATGCAGAGATTCTGCGTCCCAAATTTGAAGCAGTACTGGAAATCCTCGACAGAGAGCTGGGGGATCTGGAGATCGGTACCTGGACAAAGCCTCACGGCGGCTACTTTATTTCCTTTGAATCTCTGGACGGCTGTGCAAAGGCGATCGTTGCAAAAGCAAAGGAAGCCGGAGTTGTCATGACCGGTGCCGGGGCAACCTACCCTTATAAAAAGGATCCTCATGACTCCAACATCCGTATCGCCCCTTCCTTCCCTCCGATCGACGAGCTGGTTCAGGCAACGGAGCTGTTTGTTCTGTGCGTAAAGCTGGTAAGTGTAGACAAGCTTCTGGAAAACATGTAAAATAACACAATAGAATGCACGGTGCATGAGGCTTCTATTGCCATGAATAATGATGCGCGCCTGAGATTGTAGCAGCTGGGCGCGCATTTTTATCGTATAGGAAACTCTTTTTGTAGGGGGATCAGGATGTCACAGGAGGAACAGACAATAAAGCTGGATCAGCGGGATGTGCTGGACGCAGCGATGACAGCAGGGCATATTTTGCTGGAAAACGGCGCGGAAATATTCCGTGTGGAAGAGACGATCGACCGGATCTGTCATCATTTTGGCGTACAGTCAGAAAACGCCTTTGTACTCAGTAACGGCATTTTTCTGACGTCCGGAGATGAGCATGAAAAACGCTTTGCCCGGGTGGAGCATATTCCAGTTCGCGGTGCACAGCTTCATCGGGTTGCGGCGGTCAATCAGCTCTCACGGGAAATAGAAGAGGGAAAATACACACTGCCGGAAATCCGGGAAAAGCTGGAACAGATCCGAAATGCGCCGGGCGCTTCCAAAAGGGCGCTGGTGCTGATGTCCGGTCTTGGCAGCGGCTGTTTTTGTCTGATGTTCGGCGGAATGTGGCAGGACTGTGTCGCAGCCTTTGTGATCGGGTGTCTGCTGTATCTGTATTTGCTTTGGTTAAACGGCAGATGCTCTAAAATTGTGGAAAATATCGGCGGCGGAATTATTATTACGGTGTGTAGTCTTTTGTTTATCCATATGCCGTTTGGAATGGATATGAGCCATATGATCAGCGGTTCCATCATGCCTCTCGTGCCGGGACTCGCATTTACGAACGGAATCCGGGACATTGCGGACGGCGATTACATTTCCGGGACCGTCCGCATGATCGACGCGGTGCTTGTTTTTTTGTCTGTGGCGGCAGGCGTCGGCTGTGTGCTGAGCATTTATCATCATCTGACGGGAGGTGTCATGCTATGACGGATTTGCTTCAGATTCTTGCGGCTGGAATCGGCACGGTCGCGTTCGGCGCGTTATTTGGCGTGCCTTCCAAATATTATCCCTACTGCGGTCTGATCGGAGCGTCCGGCTGGGCGGTCTATGTTTTTTTGTGGATGCGGACGGGCTTTTGGTCGGAAGCGGTCGTTGTCTTTTTGGCGACAGTGTTGGTTATTCTGATGTCCCGTTTTTTTGCTGTGCGGGAGCGTTGCCCGGTGACGATTTTTTTAATCTGCGGTATTTTACCGCTCGTGCCGGGAGCCGGAATATACTGGACGTGCTATTACCTGGTGACGGGACAGCTGGGCGAAGCTTCTACCCGCGGATTTTCTGCCCTCAAGGCGGCGGTTGCGATTGTGCTTGGAATTGTGTTCGTATTTGAAATTCCGCAGCGTTTCTTCAAGGGAAAGGCGGTCAGAAAAAATGACAAACTGTGAAGCGTGCGCTTATTACAGCTATGATGAGGATTATGAATGTTATATCTGCGAAATGGATCTGGACGAGGACGAGATGCTGAAATTTTTGAGCAGCACGTTTGATGCCTGTCCCTATTACCGTTCCGGGGATGAATACAGCGTTGTGCGGCACCAGATGTGACGGCGCATGGGAAATATCGTTTTTTAAATCTGGACGTCACTCGCTTTCATTAAATTTTTATATCCCAATTATAATCAATTTATAAAATTGGAGAATCCGCTTGACGGGTTCTCTTTTTTCGTGCTATCATCCAGACACATACAGAGCAGGAGCTCGGAAAGTTCGCCCCATGCAGAAATAGCAGGAGGCAATATCCTTTCGGAACGAAAACGTTCCATTTCTTTTGCAGATAGCCGATTGGGTCTGCAGTCTTTTTCAAACAATAGAAGATCCCCGGACGGGATGCTATTGTTTTCAGAAATTGATTTTCGTTTTTCAACGACAGTTTCCAGAGTTAAAAAATCAAACAGACAGTCAGATTTTGCTGTCAGACAGGAGGTTTATGCAAAAGCAGACACTCCTTGGACGCGCAAACCGGGTGAGGGACAAGCCTGAATTCTACCCTGTTGGTTCACGTCATTTCGTCCGGCTGTTTTCGACGTATCCTTCCGATACATCCGTCGGACGTCGTCTTGTGGGAGGAGAAAAATCCCATGCAATCAAACAATTCTAAAAAGACCTTTCGCCCTGAAACAGAGGAAAAAGGCAGAAAAAGAAATTCCCAGAAAAAACAGGCAGCTGCAGCGGGTGTTGCGATGACGGCGATTGCCGTGATTTTACTCGGTGCAGGAATCGGCTATTCCGTGCAGAGGGCGGGAAAGACCGAGAGCATTTCCCTGGAGGAAATGCAGAACAGTGTGAGCAGCGCACTGAAAGGAGAGATGGAGTCGGCGGCAACGAGTCTGGAACAGTTAAACCAGAATATTGCCGACAATCAGAAAAAGCTTGACGAGGTCAATGCACAGCTTGCGCAGCGCGAGGAAAGTCTGCTGCAGGTGGAAACGATTCAGCACAGGCTGGAAGAAAATGCGTCCGGGATGACCGGAAAAGTGACCGATCTGGAAAAAACGACCCATACGAAGGTAAATGAAATCCGGACGGATATGGAGAGTATCCATACAGATGTCACAAAGACGTTGGAAGAAATTTCCAGAATCATGCAGGAAATGGATGCCCAGAAAAAACAGGACAATACCGATCACAAAGAATCTATAACGGAGATCAACAGAATCAACGAGTCGGTGCAGTCTGTCAACCAGACCGTGTCCAAGCTGGAGGACCGCCTGAACACTTCTTATGAGAACCTGAAAAATCTGGTGCAGGAAGTCCGCACAACAGAGGAGAAGAACCGGGAACTCTGGACGCAGGAACAGACCCAGCTGACCGAGCAGCAAAAGCAGCTGTTAAAAGAGGTTGAGGAAAGCAGACAGGAAACAATCAGAAGTCTGGCTTTAGTTGAGAGCAATTTAAAAAATATGCTGGAATCCGATATGGTGCAGATTACAGCCGCCTTTGGTTCGCTGACAGCAGAGCTGCAGACGAGAGTGCAGGAGCTTTCCGCCCTTCTGGAAAACAGAATGAACCGGGTTGACCAGAATTTAAGCGGACTGGACAAAAACGTGACCGGGCTCGGCAACAATATTTCCGGTTTAAACGAGAATGTGAACGGCCTGAATGAGAACGTTGACGGCGTTGGCAAAAATGTGGAAAGCTTGTTTACGAGAATCGGTGAGCTGGACAACGGGATGCAGACGAACCTGACGACGCTGCAGCAGACATTTGCCAAGCAGTTCGGAGATCTGAATGTATCTGCCGGACAGAATACGGAAGAGTTGAAATCCTATCTGGAGGAGTTAAACAACGGCCTGAAACAGGATATGAATCAGGTTTTTACATCTGTGAGTAATGGTAAGAAAAAGCTGGCGTCCGCATTGCTCACAAAAGGAGTTTCCACAAACGAGGACGCAACATTTGCCCAGCTGGCGGAAGCAATTTTAAACATTGATCAGAAGCTCGTCATTGGCGTGGAAGAGATTCCGGGTACGATCCGTTATCAGTATCATTATCATGTGGATGCTTCCGGCAACCAGCCGCACACGGAAAAGAGCGATACGGCAGGGGGTTGCTATACCGGGACACATGGCCATGTGCATAGCGTGGAGGATGGCTGTTACAAAGAAGAATCCTACCATGTTCACCGGGATGACTGCTCTGGCTATCCGGTCTGGGTGGACTGGGCTCCTGGCGTGGAACCTTACTGGGGGTTTATTTATACCTGCGGGGAGCCTGCAAATGCGACCAGAAGGGTGCTGATCTGCAGCAAGCAGGCGGGTTCAATCGATTACTATGTACCGTCCTGTGGTTTGGCAGATGGTCAGATCATCGGAGCAGAAATTGTGTACGATCAGGCACATGCGCAGGTAAAAGCACAGGAGGAACAGCAGTGCAGAGATGAGCTTGTGAGACTTGCGCTTTCGATGCAGCCTGCCCTTGGAAGCAATACATCTGAAACAGAACAGATCGGAACGGACGCAGACAACATTCCGCCAGCACCGGAGCAGATCGCAGCCGAGGCGGAGCGGAAACGTCAGGAGGAAGCTGCGGCAGAAGCAGAGCGGCGCCAGGAAAGCGAGGGCGAAGTAAAGACAGAAGCAGACCGGCGCCAGGAAAGCGAGGGCGAAGCTGCGGCAGAAGCAGACCGGTGCCAGGAAGCCGGAGGTGCATCGAAGTCAGACAGCAGCACAGATAATGTGGGCACATCCAAAGGGGCAGACGTAGACCGGCGGGAGGAGAGTGCACACCGAAGTCAGACGGCAGCACAGAAAATGTGAATACAACCGCCACGTCCGCTACAGACAGTCAGAAAATATCTGAGGCATCCGAAAATTGATAAAAGAATTGCATAATGACTCTCTTTCTGCTAAAGTAAAGTTCAGACCAAAGTAAAGTTCAAACCAAAGTAAAGGGAGATCAGAATATCATGGGAAGTAATGGAGTCATGCTGCTGATTATTATTATCTGTGTCATCCTGTCCGGATATTTTTCAGCAACAGAGACGGCTTTTTCAGCAATCAACAGAGTCAGAATCCGCAATCAGGCAGAAAAGGGAAACAAGAGGGCAGCACTGGTGCTGCAGCTCTCTGACAACTACGACAGCCTGTTGTCGACGATTCTGATCGGTAACAATATTGTCAATATCGGATGTTCTTCTCTGGCGACAATTTTATTTGTAAAGCTTCTTGGAGAAGAGATGGGCGCGGGAATTTCCACACTGGTGATCACCGTTGTGGTATTGATTTTCGGTGAAATTTCGCCAAAGAGCATCGCAAAAGAATCCCCGGAAAAATTCGCTATGTTTTCCGCACCGATGATCAATGGGCTTCGGATTGTCCTGACGCCGATTAACTGGATGTTCGGGCAGTGGAAGAAGCTGTTGTCCTGTCTGTTTAAAACGTCCGGCAGTCAGGGTATTACATCGGAAGAACTGTTTACGATCGTAGAGGAAGCGCAGGAAGAGGGAAGCATTGATAAAGAAGAAGGAAGTCTTCTGCGCAGCGCATTGAGCTTTGACGATCTGGAGGCAGGAGATATTCTGACCCCACGGATCGATATGGAAGGAATCCCTGTGGAAAGTACCCAGGAGGAAGCTGCAGAAGTATTTGCAAATACCGGCTATTCCAGACTTCCGGTTTATGAAGAAACATTGGATCATATCGTCGGCATTTTGTACCATAAGGATTTTTATAATCGGGTTTACGGGACGGATACGAGCATCCGGGAAGTGATGCGTCCGGCACTGTTTACGACAGCAAACCAGAAGATCGATGAGCTGATGCAGGAGCTTCAGAAAAAGAAACTGCATATCGCGATCGTATTGGATGAATTCGGCGGGACGGTTGGCCTGATCACGCTGGAGGATATCCTCGAAGAGCTGGTGGGCGAAATCTGGGACGAACACGACGAGGTCGTTCAGGAGATCGTGCAGATTTCTGAGCGCGAATATAAGTTCAGCGGACGGGCGAGCGTGAAGAAGCTTTTCGACCTGATGGATGAGGAGGATGAATCCGAGGCGGCGACCGTAGGCGGCTGGGTTATGGAACAGTTAAAGAAAATCCCTGCGGTTGGGGACAACTTCGACTATAAAGGTACCCATGTGGAAGTAACTGAGATGGAAGAAAAGCGAGTATTATCCGTACACGTCATCCTGCCGGAAGAGGAGAAAACGGAGTAAACACGCGCTTCCCACAAAAAGCGATTTCCTGAAGGAGATTTTCTGACAGGGAGCGCTGTGCGCGGCAAAAAGAAGACAACAGGCATCCGGAACGCTGTTTGAAGCAGCTAACTTCCGGATGCCTGTTTTAACTTATAGAAAAGCACTTTGTGCAGTCCTACACTTTTTTCTTATAGCAGTGCTCTGCAAACTGCAGCAGCTGATAAAGCCCCATCGCAATGATACACAAAAGCAGGATGGATGTAATGAGCATATCCAGCTGCAGTACCTGGCTTCCGTAGATGATCAGATAGCCGAGCCCGCGTCTGGCAGCGAGAAATTCGCCGATCACGACGCCGACTAACGAAAGCCCGATATTGACTTTCATATTGCTTAAAATGACCGGAATGGAAGCGGGCAGGACAACCTTGAAAAAGCAGTCCCGTCTGGTGCCGCCGAGCGTTCGGATCAGGAGAAGCTTTTCAGGATCTGCCTGCAAAAATCCGGTATAAAGGTTGATGATTGCACCGAAGATGGCGACGGAAATGCCGGCGGCGATGATCGTATCCATGCCGGTGCCGAGCCAGACGATCAAAAGAGGGGCGAGCGCGGATTTCGGGAGACTGTTTAAAACGACGAGAAACGGCTCCAAAATTTCAGACAACCGGCGGCTGTACCATAAAAGCGTGGCGGCGGAAAGGCTAACGAGGGCGACGAGAAAAAAACTGATGACCGTTTCAGTCAACGTGATACCGATATGGGTAAACAGGGAACGCTCGGAAACCATGCGGACAAAGCAGGCGACGACACGGGAGGGACTGGAGAAAAAGAAGCTGTCGATGATATGGAAGTCTGCGAACAACTCCCAGACTGTCAGGAAAAGAAGCAGCATAAAAATCCGGGCAAAGTGGACGAAATGATGATGGCGTCTGTGAGCAAGCAGGAAAAGCTGCTGGTCGGACAGTGTTTGGTCAGTTGTTTTCATTGGACAGTTCCTCCCAGATCTGATTAAAAAGCTGTCCGTATTCCGGCGCGCGCCGTGCGGCAAGCGGCGAATGGTCTGCGGCAGTCAGGTGAATGGGAAATTCTGCTTTGACACGGGCGGGGCGGGCAGACAGGATGAGAACGCGATCGGCGAGGCTGATAGCTTCTGCAAGATCGTGAGTGATGAGGATGACGGATTTTTCTGCCTTACGGATCATGGCAGCAATATCGGCGGAAACGGTCAGCCGGGTCTGGTAATCCAGCGCGGAAAACGGCTCATCGAGCAACAGGATATCGGGCTCGAGCGCCATCGTGCGGATGAGGGCAGCCCGTTGGCGCATGCCACCGGAAAGCTGAGACGGCTTTTTATATTGAAATTCCAGAAGCCCGTAGTCGGAGAGCATCCTGCGAACGCGTTCCAGGTTCCTGACGGTATCCTTGTGGGCGATTTCCAGTCCGAGCGTAACATTTTGCCAGACGTTTCGCCATTCAAATAAAAGATCGTGCTGCAGCATGTAGCCGATGCCGGGCTGATGACCATTTTCCCCATAAAACGTGATGCCGCCGCTGCCCGGGGTGAGCAAGCCGGCGATCAGGGACAAAATCGTGGATTTGCCGCAGCCGCTGGGACCGACAATCGCCAGAAATTCTTTGCGGTAAAGGCAGAAGGAAACCCGATCCAGGGCGGGCGTTTCGCCGTTTAGGGTGTGGTAGGAATAGGACAGTTCCTGTGCTTTTAAAAGGACAGAGTCCATAAGCTTTTCCCTTCTTTCTGGCAGGATTGCCCTGAAACTGGGTTCTTTTGCAGGCTATCCTGACATGATCTGCTTTATCATATGCGGAAGCTGCTGCAATTGCGCATCGATGTTGCATAGCAATGACATATCTGCCCATGGATTCGACAAAATATTTTTACTTTATTGCAATAAAGTAAAAAATATGATACTATCTGATATAAATCTGAAATGGAAACACAATTTCCAATCGGATGAATGGCAACAGCCATCAACCGGAGCAATCTGGATGAAAACAGGAGAGGAGAATTGAAAAAATGAGTGAGAAGCTGAAAGTTGGCATTCTGGGTGGAACTGGCATGGTAGGTCAGCGGTTTATTTCACTGCTGGAAAACCATCCCTGGTTCGAAGTGGCTGCCATTGCAGCAAGCCCCCGTTCCGCAGGCAAGACCTACGAAGAGGCAGTCGGCGGCAGATGGAAAATGGACACACCCATGCCGGAAGCGGTAAAGAACCTGATCGTATTAAACGTTAACGATGTGGAGCATGTAGCATCTCAGGTTGATTTTGTATTCAGCGCTGTCGATATGACAAAGGACGAGATCAAAAAGATCGAGGAAGCCTATGCAAAGACAGAAACACCTGTTGTTTCCAATAACTCCGCACACCGCTGGACACCGGATGTCCCGATGATGGTTCCGGAGATCAATCCGGAGCATGCGGCAGTTATCGAATCTCAGAAAAAAAGACTCGGTACCAAGAGAGGCTTCGTTGCTGTAAAACCGAACTGCTCGATTCAGAGCTATGCGCCTGTCCTGACTGCGTGGAAAGAGTTCGAGTCCTATGAAGTGGTTGCTACGACCTATCAGGCGATTTCCGGCGCGGGTAAGACCTTTGCAGACTGGCCGGAGATGGTGGGAAATATCATCCCTTATATCGGCGGCGAGCGAAAAGGAGCCGCTGCGTCTTTGGGGCAAAGTGGAGGACGGCGTGATCGTTCCGGCACAGAGCCCGGTTATCACCTGCCAGTGTATTCGTGTGCCTGTTTTAAACGGACATACCGCAGCTGTGTTTGTGAAGTTTAAGAAAAAGCCTACCAAGGAAGAGTTAATCGATCGTCTGGTTCATTTTTCCGGCGAGCCGCAGAGACTGGAGCTTCCCAGCGCGCCCAAGCAGTTCATTCAGTATCTGGAGGAGGATAACCGCCCTCAGGTTGCTCTGGATGTCAATTATGAAAACGGCATGGGAATTTCGGTTGGCCGTCTGAGAGAGGATACGGTTTACGACTGGAAGTTTGTTGGCTTATCCCACAATACGGTCCGCGGAGCAGCGGGCGGCGCAGTGCTTTGTGCAGAGCTGCTCAAAGCACAGGGATATATCACAAAGAAATAAAAGAGAGACATACAGCAGAAAACGACGGGAGGTAGAAGCTACCTCCCTTTCGCTGCTTTGCAGGACAGAGGTGTATGGCAAAAAAGTTATTTATCGCAGAGAAACCGAGTGTGGCCCAGGAGTTTGCAAAAGCGCTGAAATATCAGATGAGCCGCAGGGATGGTTATCTGGAATCGGAAGAGGCGATTGTGACCTGGTGCGTTGGTCATCTGGTTACGATGAGCTATCCGGAAGTGTACGATATCAAGTATAAAAAATGGTCGGTCGATACGCTGCCGTTTATCCCGGAAACTTTTAAATATGAAGTGATTTCGAGCGTCAAAAAACAGTTCGATATCGTCAGCTCGCTGTTGAACCGTCCGGACGTCGATACAATTTACGTCTGTACAGACTCCGGGAGAGAGGGAGAGTATATTTACCGACTTGTGGAGCAGGAAGCGAACATTCACGGAAAAAAGCGCCGCAGGGTCTGGATTGATTCTCAGACGGAGGAAGAGATTTTGCGCGGGGTGCGGGAGGCAAAGGATTTGTCGGAATATGATAATCTGGCGAACGCAGCTTACCTGCGCGCCAAGGAAGATTATCTGATGGGCATCAATTTTTCCCGTGCGTTGACTTTAAAATACGGCAACCATGTCAAAAACTACTTGCGCCGCGACCGTGCGGTGATTTCAGTTGGCCGTGTAATGACCTGTGTATTGGGCATGGTCGTCAATCGGGAACGCGAAATCCGTTCGTTTGTAAAAACGCCTTTTTACCGTGTGACGGGAGCCTTTGGGATTCCGATGGGCGACGGAAAGGAAAAGCCGTTCGAGGGAGAATGGCGCGCAGTAGAGGGAAGTGCCTGGAACCTTTCGCCGCTTTTATATAAAGAAAACGGATTTTCGGAAAAAAAAGATGCCGAGGCATTGATGGAAAAGCTGGGTGCAATTTTGCCGAGCGGCGCGATGTCCTCTGGATTTTCAGGCGCTTTTCTGGAAAAATGTGAAAAAAAGAAAGAACAGAAAAATCCGCCGCTGTTATATAATCTGGCGGAGCTGCAAAATGATTGCTCCCGGATGTTTAAGATCAGTCCGGATGAAACGCTCAAAATCGCGCAGGAGCTTTATGAAAAAAAACTGACGACCTATCCGAGAACGGATGCTCGTGTTTTATCCAGCGCAGTTGCAAAGGAAATCCATAAAAATATCGGCGGACTTCGCAATTTCGCTCCGGTCAGCGCATACGCAGTGCAGATTCTGGAAGAAAATAGTTATCAGAAAATTGCAAAAACCCGTTATGTCAACGACAAACAGATCACGGATCACTATGCGATTATCCCGACCGGACAGGGCTTTTCGGCGCTGCGGAGTCTTTCTCCCGCGTCGGCAAAGGTCTATGAAGTGATTGCAAGACGTTTCCTGAGCATCTTTTATCCGCCGGCGATTTCCCAGAAGGTATCGCTGACGGTGCTTGTAAAATCGCAGCAGCTGCCGCAGGGTGAACGCTTTTTTGCTTCGTTTAAGGTGCTGACGCAGGAAGGGTATCTGGGCGTCAGCCGCCCATCCTTTTTCAGCTCCAAAAAAGAAGAAAAAGAGGAGAAAAACGGAGAGGAAGAGGAATTTTCCTGCGACGAGGCATTTTTAAAGGTGTTACAGACTATGAAAAAAGGAGAACAGCTTCCGCTGCATTCTCTTTCTATCAAAGAAGGCGAAACCTCGCCGCCGAAGCGCTATAATTCCGGCTCGCTGATCCTGACAATGGAAAATGCGGGACAGTTCATTGAGGACGAAGAGCTGCGGGCACAGATCAAGGGCAGCGGCATCGGAACCTCTGCGACGCGTGCGGAAATCTTAAAAAAGCTTGTCACGATCGAGTATCTGGCGTTGAATAAAAAGACGCAGACGATCACGCCGACGCTGATGGGCGAAATGATTTACGATGTGGTTTCAGATTCGATCCGACCACTGTTAAATCCCGCGCTGACTGCCAGCTGGGAAAAAGGGCTGACCGGTGTTGCGGAGGGGACGATTACATCCGGAGAATATATGGATAAACTGGATGATTTTGTACGCAGGAGGACGAATATCGTTAAACAGCTGCATAATCAGTCCATCTTATATCAGCAGTTCGATGCGATAGCCGGTTTTTACCAGAAAAAAGAAACCGCACCGGCTGTCAAAAAAGCAGGAACAGCAAAAAAAAGGACAGAAAAGAAAGAAAATGCAGAGGGCTAGTGCTTTTCTGCAAAACGTTCGCCGCATTCAGACGGCAGAAACAGGAGGAAAAAGAAGATGGAAGCAATGAAGATCAGAAACCTGTACAATCTGGAAGAAACAATCGCTGCACCGCTTTTGGAGCAGTATGAGTATCCGTGGGAGGTTCTGCCCTATATCAAGGAATTCATCAAAGCACTCGGGAACGCTCTGCCGGAGGATCGCTTCGAAAAAAGAGGAGAGGATATCTGGGTGGCAAAAAGCGCGACTGTTGCGCCGACTGCCTGCTTAAACGGTCCCTGTATCGTGGATGAGGAAGCGGAAATCAGACATTGCGCGTTTGTCAGAGGCAGCGCAATCATCGGAAAAGGCGCAGTTGTCGGTAATTCTACCGAGTTAAAGAACGTCATTCTGTCCAATAAAGTGCAGGTTCCGCATTATAATTACGTCGGGGACAGCATTTTAGGTTATAAGGCACATATGGGTGCAGGTTCCATCACTTCGAATGTAAAAAGCGACAAGACTCTGGTTGTTGTCAAATCTGCAGAAGAAAACATCGAAACCGGTCTGAAAAAATTCGGCGCGATGCTGGGCGACTGCGTGGAGGTCGGCTGCAACAGCGTGTTAAATCCGGGAACGGTAATCGGAAGACATACGAACGTTTATCCGCTTTCGCGGGTGCGCGGATTTATTCCGGAAAACAGTATTTTCAAAGATCAGGAACATATCGTATTAAAGGAAGACAGGGGCTGACCCCTGCCTTTTCTTTTTTAAATTTAATTGTGCTTTTTTGAAAGTTGATTCCATGCCCGCATGAAAATCGGCTTTCAGGCAAGCAGGAAGGGCGCATGGGAACGATTGTGATAGCAGAATAGAAAAAATGCTTGACGAAGCAGTGCCTGCGGTGTATAGTTTACTCAATGGATTAACGCTTGCACGCGTTAAAGCGTAAAAAGCAATTATGAGGAGGAACGGAAAATGAAAAAGTTAGCGGCAATTTCCCTTGTGCTGGCAATGACCGCGGCATCTTTGGCTGGCTGCGGCTCGACAGCAAACACTGCAGCACCGGCAGAAAGTGAAGCGGCAGAAACCCCTGCAGCAACAACAGAGGAGACAACAGATACAGCAGCGGATACGGTAGCAGCAGATGGCAAGGTGTATAACATTGGTATCTGTCAGCTGGTACAGCACGAAGCGCTGGATGCAGCAACCCAGGGCTTTCAGGATGCACTGACAGAACTGCTGGGTGAGGAAAATGTGAAGTTTGACCTGCAGAATGCTTCCGGTGATTCCGCAACCTGTGCAACGATCGTCAACCAGTTTGTATCTTCTGATGTTGACCTGATTCTGGCAAATGCAACGGCCCCTCTGCAGGCAGCAGCGGCAGCTACCAATGAGATCCCGATTCTGGGAACCAGCGTTACAGACTATGCGACAGCACTTTCCATCGATGACTGGACAGGCGTAACCGGCACAAACATTTCCGGTACTTCCGATCTGGCTCCGCTGGATCAGCAGGCGGACATGCTGCATGAGCTGTTTCCGGATGCAAAAAATGTCGGCATCCTGTATTGCTCTGCAGAAGCGAATTCTTCTTATCAGTCCAATACCATTCAGAAATATTTAAAGGATTACGGCTATGAATGCACAGAGTATACCTTTGCAGACTCTAATGATATTGCATCGGTTGTAAACAATGCGATTGCAACATCTGATGTCCTTTATATTCCTACCGACAATACAGCAGCATCGAACACCACGATTATTCAGAACATCTGTCAGCCTGCAGGCATTCCGATCATCACCGGCGAGGAAGGCATCTGCTCTGGCTGCGGTGTAGCAACGCTGTCCATCAGCTATTATGACCTTGGCTATAAAACCGGCGAGATGGCATATGAAATTCTGGTAAACGGTGCGGATGTATCTCAGACAGCAGTTGAGTTTGCTCCGAATGTAACCAAGAAATATAATGTAGCAAACTGTGAGGCGCTCGGTATTACCGTGCCGGATGATTATGTGGCAATTGAGTAATCGCAAGTCACTGTGAGGGTTTGCAGGGCGTTGAGGAGGGAGAAATTCCTCTTCAGCGCTTTTTGTCGATTTTTTATGGAACGACTAAAAAAGTATCAGCGAGGAAACCAGGACTGCCGATATTTGAAAAATAAAAAGTGTACTGGAGGAGGAAGCAGTGAATATTGTAGCATTGTTTAACGCGCTGCCGGGGGGCTGCGCACAGGGGCTGATCTGGGGAATCATGGCGATTGGCGTATTTATTACCTATAAGATTCTGGATCTGGCAGATCTGACCGTAGACGGCACGATGTGTACCGGAGGTGCAGTCTGTGTTGTGATGATGATGAATGGGCATTCTGTTGGATTTTCCCTGTTCTGCGCGTTTATCGCAGGCATGCTGGCTGGTCTGGTAACGGGCATTTTCCATACGACGATGGGAATTCCGGCGATTCTGGCAGGTATTCTGACCCAGCTGGGTCTGTATTCCATCAACTTGAGAATTATGGGCAACAAGGCCAATGTAGCGCTCGTTACTGATAAATATGACGTGCTGGTTTCTATGCGTTACCTTAAAAACGTTGTTTTTTATAAAAATACGCTGTTTGTTGTAGCAGTCATTATCGCAGTGCTGATCGTAATTCTGTACTGGTTTTTCGGGACGGAGTTGGGCTGCTCCATCCGTTCTACCGGTTCCAATGAAAATATGTCCCGCGCACAGGGTATCAATACCGATCTGACAAAGATCATCGGTCTGATGCTGTCTAACGGCATCGTAGCGCTTTCCAGCGGCCTTTTGGCGCAGTACCAGGGCTTTGCGGACATCAACATGGGACGCGGTGCGATCGTAATCGGTCTGGCTGCGGTCATCATCGGCGAAGTCGTATTCGGCAAAATCAGCCGCAACTTTGCATTCAGTCTGCTGACAGTAGCGCTTGGATCCATTATTTATTACTTAGTTCTGCAGGTTGTTTTGTGGTTTGGCTTAAATTCTAATGATTTGAAGCTTTTGTCAGCGATCGTTGTAGCAGTATTTCTGGCAATTCCTTATATGAAGCGCAAATACTTTTCCAAACCTGTTAAAAAGGGAGGTGCCAGACGTGCTTGACTTAAAATCCATTAGTAAAACTTTTAATGCGGGGACAGTAAATGAGAAAACCGCACTGAATAACCTTTGTCTCCATTTAAATGATGGAGATTTCGTAACGGTGATCGGCGGAAACGGCGCCGGAAAATCTACCATGCTGAATGCGGTTGCAGGTGCGTGGCCGGTTGATGAGGGCACGATTGAGATCGGTGGCGTCAATGTCACAAAGCTTCCGGAATATAAGCGTGCAAAGTATTTAGGGCGCGTGTTTCAGGATCCGATGACCGGAACAGCAGCCAGTATGCAGATTGAAGAGAATATGGCGCTTGCGGCGAGAAGAGGGCTGAGCCGTACCTTGAAAAAAGGAATCAGCAGCAAAGAACGGGAATTTTACAGGGAGCGCCTGGCAGAGCTGGGACTGGGGCTGGAGGATCGTATGACCTCCAAAGTTGGTCTGCTTTCTGGTGGTCAGAGACAGGCACTGACACTTCTGATGGCTACCCTGAAAAAGCCGCAGCTTCTGCTTTTGGATGAGCATACAGCGGCACTGGATCCCAAAACAGCTGCAAAGGTACTGGAGGCAACAGACCGGATTGTTGGACAGGACAACCTGACGACTCTGATGATCACCCACAACATGAAGGATGCAATTGCACACGGCAATCGCCTGGTTATGATGTATGAAGGACATATTATCTATGACGTGGCAGGGGAAGAAAAGAAAAAGCTGCATGTATCAGATCTTCTGGAGAAGTTTGAACAGGCCAGCGGCGGCAGTTTTGCAAATGACAGAATGATTTTATCCTGATTATTTTTGAATCCAAAGGTTTTACCTCTGTGTTTTGTAAAAAATACTGGATTTTTGACGAAAAGTATGAGAAAATAGCATCAGCGTACAGCTGGTGCTTTTTTCATGGAGATCTGCTTCGGATCTCTTATATGGAAGAAAGCTTTGCGCCTTTTTGGTGTGCCTGCTGACGAAAATTTCATCCATTAGACGAAAGGAGATAACACATGATTTATTCACACGAAGTAGAACAGATGTGTCCGGTAGCACAGGGCGTTAACCATGGCTGTGCTCCCATCCCGGAAGAAGCAAAATGGGTAAAAGCCAAAGAGATCAAGGACATATCCGGTCTGACTCATGGTGTTGGCTGGTGTGCACCTCAGCAGGGTGCCTGCAAACTGACACTGAACGTTAAGGAAGGTATTATTCAGGAAGCACTGGTAGAGACCATCGGATGTTCCGGTATGACTCATTCTGCTGCTATGGCTGCAGAAATTCTTCCTGGCAGAACCATTCTGGAGGCTCTGAACACTGACCTTGTATGTGATGCGATCAATACAGCTATGAGAGAGCTGTTCTTACAGATCGTTTATGGTCGTACACAGTCCGCATTCTCTGAAGAAGGTCTGCCGATCGGTGCAGGTCTGGAGGATCTGGGCAAGGGCTTAAGAAGCCAGGTTGGTACTATGTATGGTACCCTGAAGAAAGGCCCTCGTTACCTTGAAATGGCTGAAGGTTATGTAACCGGTATCGCTCTGGATGCAGACGATCAGATCATCGGCTACAAGTTTGTAAACTTCGGCAAGATGATGGACTTCATCAAGGCTGGCGACGATGCTAACACTGCTTTTGAGAAAGCACAGGGTCAGTACGGTAGAGTAGCTGACGCTGTTAAGATCGTTGACCCAAGAAAAGAATAAGGAGGATTTGTTACAATGGCTTTATTTGAATCATATGAGAGAAGAGAAAAGCAGATCCTTGCTGTTATCAATCAGTACGGTATCAACACTATCGAAGAGTGTGCTGACGTATGCAAGGCTAAGGGTCTTGACATTTATAAGCTCGTTGAGGGCATTCAGCCTATCTGCTTTGAGAACGCTAAGTGGGCTTACACAGTAGGCTGCGCTATCGCTATCAAGAAGGGCTGCACAAGAGCTGCTGACGCTGCTGCTGCTATCGGCGAGGGACTTCAGGCTTTCTGTATCCCTGGCTCTGTAGCTGACCAGAGAAAGGTTGGTCTTGGTCACGGTAACCTCGGCAAGATGCTTCTTGAAGAGGATACAGAGTGCTTCGCATTCCTCGCAGGCCACGAATCATTCGCTGCCGCTGAGGGTGCTATCGGTATCGCTGAGAAGGCTAACAAGGTTAGAACAAAGCCTCTGAGAGTTATTCTTAACGGTCTTGGCAAGGACGCTGCACAGATCATCGCTAGAATCAACGGCTTCACATATGTTGAAACAGAAATGGATTACTACACAGGCGAAGTTAAGGAAGTATTCCGCAAGGCATACTCTGACGGTCTGAGAGCTAAGGTAAACTGCTACGGTGCTAACGACGTTACAGAAGGCGTTGCTATCATGTGGAAGGAAAATGTTGACGTTTCTATCACAGGTAACTCAACAAACCCAACAAGATTCCAGCACCCAGTTGCAGGTACATACAAGAAGGAAAGACTTGAGAAGGGCAAGAAGTACTTCTCAGTTGCTTCAGGCGGAGGAACAGGTAGAACTCTGCACCCAGATAACATGGCTGCTGGTCCTGCTTCTTACGGTATGACAGATACAATGGGAAGAATGCACAGCGACGCTCAGTTTGCTGGTTCTTCTTCAGTTCCTGCACACGTTGAGATGATGGGTCTTATCGGCATGGGCAACAACCCAATGGTTGGTGCTACAGTTGCTTGCGCAGTTGCAGTTGAAGAATCGTGGAAACGATAATCACAGGCTTGTTACCCGCATCGCAAAAGCAAGGATAAATAATGGTTTATCTATAACTGAAATATGTAAACTAACAGGATTGAGTTATGATAATTACATCAAGTATGAACGTGACGAAGTAAAGGATCAATATAAAAACTTTGATACTTTGAAAAAAATATCTGATGTACTAAACATAAATCTTATGAATGATTATTTGTCCTTTAAAACACACTCAAAGGAAAAAGTTTGCTCCTATATGGAATTGCACAATCTATCTATACGCAAATTGGCTAAGATATGCAATGTTAGTATTACAACAATAAAAAACTGGCGTAATGGAAAGTGTTCTCCCTCCTATGAGATGTGGCAGAGAATATTTAAACAATAAACTTTACAATTTGTAAAAAAATGAAAGCAGGGTATTATTTTAATGCCCTGCTTTTTGTTTCATTTTTTCTATTTTTAGCAAAAAAATAAGGGTATGCCACAACGGACACACCCTTATTTTCTGCATTTGCAACCAATTATTAGGTCGTACCAAATACAAATATGTTTCAACTCACTAGCTGTAGCAATACTACAACTGACATATATAATATAGCATAAAAAAATCTATTTGTCAAGACGTTACAAACTTTTTTTATAATTTTAACTAGCTATAAATTTGGCAATCATTTTACTGCAATGTAAATAAAAAAGGTGTATTCATAAAGAACACACCTTTTTCTTGCAACTTAATTAGTTACACATAGAATACAAATATATTTCAACTCACAAGCTATGGCATCGCCATAACTGACATTTATACTATATCAGACTTGTAGTGGTTTGTCAACACGTTTTACTATGTTTTGTATCATTGCACAAATTTGGCTTGTCATTTTTGCTGTTTTGTACATATAAATTTTATAAGACTTTTATAAGACTTTCATAAAACTCTGTCTTATAATTTTCTAATAAAATCCTTGTAATTTTTTAATAAAATCTTTATTTCATAGAAACTATTCTTCCACTATCTCGTTAGCCCTTAACAATATTTTCTTTTTAACCTTTTCGCTTTAGGTAATATTATTATATCTAATTATTTATATTTCGTCAAGCGTAAAAAATAGGGTACTAGAAATTAATCTAGTACCCTAAAATTATTTCTGAACCAATGTCAGAAGTGGATAAATACCAAACTCGGCATTGGCTGGTCTTGCGTGAATTGTTCTTTTATCAATATCATAATATCCGTAATAATTCATACCCGAATATGACGATAGCCACATTCCACCAGTAGTATCATAACCAAAGCCTGTTAAAGCTGTAGTAATTGGCTTATTTGCAAAGTATGGCAACTGTGACTCCATGCCTGAATTGTCATAACAACCCGATGTAACATAATGTCCGAAAATCTCAGACTCACTCGGTAATCTAAGCGAATAGGAGGTATAGCTATCACTATAGCCATAGTTTTCCACACTTCTTCCACCACCATTAAAATAAGTGTAACTTGTGGCTGATTTGTTAATCATAAGTGGTAATGGGTCTGAAAACTCAGCAAGATTATTTCCAAAAATATTTTTAAAATGCGCAGTATAAACAGGCATAACCTTTTGCTGAATGAATGTTTTAGAGTATGCGTGAATGTCACCTAAACCTGTAGCGTTATCAATGACATTTGTTCCTATTGGTGAACCAAAAGGCATAAATGTATATGACCGTTTTCCGCTTGAAGCTTTTGTAGTCCTAAGAAAATCTACGGCTACACATACAAAATAAGTATCATACTCTACCGTTTTTGTACTTTCTTCACCATTAACGATACAAGGAACATTTTCAATAGTTCCTTTTAATCTCAGTTCTGTACCAAGACCTACTTCGTAAATATCGCCACGATTTATTTGACCGAGAAGCCCATTTATATTATCTGGATCATTACAATTCCATGTTCCACCTGCGGTATGAGCATTACGATTTAATTTCTCCATGCGAACACAACTTCCACTCAAAATAGATATTTCATCTGTGTTTCTTTTAACCGAGGCGGTCAAATTTTCTATTTGACTTGTAATATCTGCCGTACCGTCATTGTTCATAAGCTCCGTTTGGTTTGCTAGTGAACTAAGTTTGTTATCAGTTTTGTTATATATGCTTACGCTCATTTAGTCTTTCCACCACCCTCGTTGTCCTCGCTTTCATACTTTTCCCCAGTGATTTCCTCATACTGTTCAGCCGTAATTTTCCCCCTGTCGGCAAAATCCTTGACCTGCTCGGCTGTGTACAACCCTAAAT
>ENA-OPCV01001151-OPCV01001151.1-human-gut-metagenome-genome-assembly--contig:-NODE-1151-length-20921-cov-3.037094_pt1 | contig 20921 bp, 16 predicted proteins | sample MGYA00241257_ERZ501494 | MGnify/ENA primary metagenome ERZ501494 (study PRJEB25962, sample SAMEA2042618) | human gut metagenome | biome: human gut; feature: human-associated habitat; material: faeces...
GGCGCTTGTTTTTCCACAATTACACGGTTTAGTTGTTGAAAGCTGCCAGGCTCGATTCAATCTTTGCCAGCAGTTCCTGTGCTTTTTCCAGTTTGGCTTTCTGGTCATTGATGACCTTCTCGGGAGCCTTTGCCACAAAGCCAGGGTTGTTCAGCTTGCCGGAGAGGAAAGCAATATCCTTTTCACAAGCCTGTTTCTCCTTGGTTAAGCGGGCAATCTCCTTGTCACGGTCCACCAGCTGCGACAGCGGCATATAAACCTTTGCGCTGTCGGTGATGACCTGAACGCAGCCGTTCGGGTCCTCCGGTGTGCTCAGAATAATCTCATCTGCCCATGCCAGACGGGTCAGGAATGGGGTGGAAAGATTAAAGATTTCCTGCGAAGCGGTTTCGATGTACAGGGTAGCCTTCTTGGACGGAGGTACATTCATCTCGCTGCGGCGGGCGCGGACTGCCTTGATGGCATCCATCACCTTTTCAAACTCTGCCTGCTCGGCTGCAAAGTTGAGGCTTTCCTCATAAACCGGCCACTGGGAAACCATGATGCTTTCGCCTTCATGCGGCAGCGCCTGCCAGATTTCCTCGGTGATGAACGGCATGAACGGATGCAGCAGCTTGAGGGTGTTGCCCATCACATAGACCAGAACCTTTCTGGCGACCTCTGCTTCGGCTCCGTCTTCCCACAGGCGGGATTTTGCCAGCTCAACATACCAGTCGCAGAAAACATCCCAGATAAAGTCGTACAGCTTGCTGACTGCAATGCCCAGCTCAAACTTCTCAAGGTTATCGGTGACCTCTTTGACCAGGGTGTTGTACTTGGTCAGCACCCATTTGTCCTCGATGGCAAGCTGATCGAGCGGCAGAGCCAAATCCATCTGCTCATCCTTGAGGTTCATCAGAACAAAGCGGGACGCGTTCCAAATCTTGTTGGCAAAGTTGCGGCTGGCAATGACCTTCTCATCGCTGAAGCGCATATCGTTGCCCGGTGTGTTGCCGGTGGCAAGGGTGAAGCGCAGCGCATCTGCACCGTACTGGTCGATGATCTCCAGCGGGTCGATACCGTTGCCGAGCGATTTGCTCATCTTTCTGCCCTGGGCATCGCGAACCAGACCGTGGAACAAAACGGTGTTAAACGGGATGTCGCCCATGTGTTCCAAGCCGGAGAAAATCATTCTGGCTACCCAGAAGAAGATGATGTCATAGCCGGTGACCAGGGTGCTGGTCGGGTAGAAGTATTTGAGCTCCTCGGTGTTGTTTGGCCAGCCCAGGGTAGAGAACGGCCACAGTGCCGAGCTGAACCAGGTGTCCAGGGTGTCCTCATCCTGATGCAGGTGGGTGCTGCCGCACTTCGGACAAACAGACGGAGCTTCCTTGGCAACAACGACCTCTCCGCAGCTTTCGCAGTAGTACGCCGGGATTCGATGACCCCACCACAGCTGACGGGAGATACACCAGTCTTTGATATTTTCCATCCAGTTATAGTAGGTCTTGTCCATACGCTCCGGGATGAGCTTGATCTGTCCGTTGCGGACAACGTCGATTGCCGGTTTTGCCAGCGGCTCCATCTTGACGAACCACTGTTTGGAAACCATCGGTTCAACGGTGGTGCCGCAGCGGTAGCAGGTTCCTACATTGTGGGTGTGGTCCTCCACCTTCAGCAGATAGCCTTGCTCTTCCAAATCCTTCACGATGGCTTTTCTTGCCTCATAGCGCTCCATGCCTGCATATTTGCCGCAGGCAGCGGTCATGGTAGCATCATCGTTCATCACCTTGAGGATTGGCAGGTCGTGGCGGCGTCCAACCTCATAGTCGTTCGGGTCGTGTGCCGGAGTGATTTTTACAACGCCGGTACCAAATTCCATATCGACATAGTCATCACCGACAATCGGAATCTCACGGTTGACCAGCGGCAGGATGACGGTTTTGCCAATCAGCTTCTGGTAACGTTCATCCTTCGGGTTAACAGCAACAGCGGTATCGCCCAGCATTGTTTCCGGGCGGGTGGTTGCCAGGATGACCTCTCCGCTGCCGTCGCTGAGCGGGTAGCGCAGATGCCAGAAGTGTCCTGCCTGCTCCTCATATTCAACCTCTGCATCCGAGATGGAGGTCATGCAGTGCGGGCACCAGTTGATGATGCGCTCGCCCTGATAAATCAAGCCTTTGTTGTAGAGGTTGACAAAGACCTCTTTGACTGCCTGCGAGCATCCTTCATCGAGGGTGAAGCGTTCTCTCTCCCAGTCGCAGGAAGAACCAAGTTTTTTGAGCTGCTCGATGATTCTGCCGCCGTATTTGCGCTTCCATTCCCATGCGCGCTCCAGGAAGCCTTCTCTGCCCAAATCCTCCTTGGTCAGACCCTCTTCCTTCATTGCGTTTACAATCTTTGCCTCGGTTGCAATGGAAGCGTGGTCGGTGCCCGGCAGCCAGAGGGTCTCATAGCCCTGCATCCTGCGGAAGCGGATGAGGATGTCCTGCAAGGTCTCATCCAGCGCGTGTCCCATGTGCAGCTGACCGGTGATGTTCGGTGGCGGGATTACGATGGTGTACGGTTTTTTGTCCGGGTTTGGTTCAGCGTGAAAATAGCCGCCGTCCAGCCAGAACTGATAGGTGCGGTCCTCAACCTGTTTCGGGTCGTAAACCTTGGAAAGTTCTTTCATGGTGTTTCCTCCTTGTGTATTTGCGTATTTAAAAATAAATGTTTTGGGAAATAAAAAAACTCCCGTCCTTTGCTTTTATACAAAGGACAGGAGATCATTTCCTGCGGTACCACCTTTTTTGGCAGACGATTCTGCCCACTCGGCAGGTGCTAAAAAAACACCCCGAACCGGTAACGGGGTTCAGCCGTTATGGTCTACTGAGCGGTCCTCCCGCCGTTCGGCATACTCTCAAAGGCTACCTTGTCGATCCCGCTTTCTGCCGGTCTTTCAGCTGCCGCCGGCTCTCTGTGAGTGCGCTGGTCGTTTTACTTCCTTCTCATCGATTTATGTGGTATTGACTTTTGGGTATACTTTAATCTACCACGTTTTGTTTTGTTTGTCAACTCAGATTTTTTGATTTGCCATATTCTTCGCTGTTTTCAAAAATCATTTCCCGGAAAATAATTTCCCGGGCAATTTTCGCTTTTTCCCCAATTCAGGAAGCTTTTCCCGGGAAATATTTCTCTTTCATCCCTTCAGGCTCTTCGGACACACTAATGGACACAAGATATTGAAACGGTGAAGGAGGAAATGGAATGAAAGCGGCAGATAAATTGATTGCGATTGCTCTGGCAGTCGGCAGTTTGCTTTTCCTTGGCTGGCTGGTCCTGCGTTTTTTCCTACCCGCCACCCTTCCCTTTTGGCTTGGTCTGACAATCGCTGCTCTGCTGCGTCTGGTGTCGCTGCTCTTTTCCCAAAAGCTACATCTGCGTCGGCGCCGCGCTGCTGCCTTTGTGATGACCCTGTTCTACCTGCTTTTGGGTCTGCTGCTCTGGCTGGCGCTCCTACTGTTGTGGAGCTGGCTTTCTTCCCTGACCGCACGCGCGCCACAGCTTTATCGGACGGTTTTTCTGCCTGCTACTGCTGATTTCTTCGAATGGCTCAGCCGTTTTTTGTCCCGTTTTTCTCCCGACCTTGCCCAGACCGTCGCCCTGTGGCGGCAAAGCTTTTCCGCAGCCGCTGCCCAACTGTCCGCTTCCCTGTCCGCTTCCCTGCTGAAGTGCTGTACCTCTTTTGCTGCCTGTACGCCTCATTTTTTCTTTGGCGTGGTGGTCACCATCCTCTGCTCCAGTTTTATCTCGCTGGACTACCCGCGTGTGACCCAGTTTCTGCTCCGCCTGCTTCCGCCCTCGCTGCGTTCGCTTGCCTGTGAGATGAAGCACTTTCTCTTTTCCACCCTATTTTGCATGGCAAAAGCCTACCTGATTTTAATGGCAGTGACCTTCTCTGCGCTTTCCTGCGGTCTATGGCTGCTGGAGGTTCCCAACTTTTTCCCGGTCGCTCTGCTGACCTCCCTGCTGGACCTGCTGCCGGTCATCGGCATCGGTTTTATCCTGATTCCCTGGGCGGTTATCTCGCTTTTTCAGGGCAACCGCCTGCTGGGATTCGGGCTGCTGCTGTTGTATCTTGCCATCAACCTGCTCCGCAGCCTGTTGGAACCAAAACTGGTGGGAAAAAGCATCGGTCTGCCGCCGCTGGTAACCTTGCTGAGCATCTACGCCGGCTTGCAGCTGTTTGGCATCGCAGGTCTACTGATGCCATGTCTGGTGCTGGCTGCTCTCTTCTTTTATCAAAAATATCGGCAAATCAAAAAAGAAGGAGAGCCGTAGCCCCCTTCCTTTTTAAGAAACACTGTATTTGACCGCATCGCTGCGCACCATCTGGTCCAGCTCGGCATCCGGTCGATAGAGCATATTGCCCGCATCATACTGGTAGATGTCTGCCAACAGTGCAAGATACTTTTCCCGGTTGACCGGTTCTATCTGCACGCCCAACTGGCGCAGCTGCTCCAGGTTTTCCTGACGGTTCTGGTCGGCAACGGTGCGGCAGTATCCGCACGCCATCACCACCGCCTGCTCCACCGCCGCCTGCTGCTTTGGTGTCAGCTGTTCATACAAACCGGTTTGCATCATCAGATAAGCCGGTTTCAGTTGGTGAGAGCTTTCCAACAGCACCAGTGCACTGTCCTGAGATTGCACGGTCTGTACCAGCTCGCTTAGCTCCACCGGCGCGATTTCCACCTCTTTGTCCAGCAGCATCTGCAACGGCTCTTCCCCTTCGATTTCCAATGCACCAATCTCCTGTTGCTGCTCCTGCGAGAAGAAGGAACGGGTGACCGCCAATGGATAGCGTTTGCGAAAATCGGTCAAATCAACCGTTGCATCCGCTGCCAAATCCTCGTAGCCGTACACCACCGACATCTGAATTTCCATCGGATACTCCTCTTCCAACAGACGATTGAGCTGCCTGCGGGTGCGCTCGGAATTCAGCCCACTGAACAGATAATCGGCATCCTGAAAAAAGAAGGGCAGGGTAAAGGTTTCCAGTGGCTCGATGGTTTTGCTCAACCGCTCGTTTTCCACAAAAGCAAACTGGGTGTCGTCCGCTGTCAGCACAGCATCCAGCTGGTCGCTGGCACTCAATAAAACCTCCAGTTCCCCATCTGAATAGTATGCCAGACGGTTGGCAAATTCCTGCGCTGCCAGTTGGATGCTCGTCGGTGCATCGGAGGCAATCACCATCGACATCGTCCGCGGCTGTTCCTCCTGCTCCTTCTGCACCGCCTGTTGTGTACATCCAGAAAGGAGCAGAATAACTGCTGCTACTGCTCCCAGCCGTTTGATCATCCTGTGCATCCTATCCCTCCTCTTTTCTTCTCTGCTTACTCTCTGCGACCCAGTCTTCTGGGTACCTCACCTGTTTTGGACGGCTTTGACGGTGTTTCGTTCTCCTGCTTCTCTGCCTGTTCTTTCGATTGATTGCTCATTTCCTCTCTCTGCTCTTCCGCTTCTTTCTCGATTTCCTGCGTCTGCTGGGTCGGCTGCTGCACCGGCTGTTGAGAAATCGGCTGGTACCTCTGGTTTTGGATGCGGCTGAGTTCCCGGATGCGCACATCGGTATTGACTGCAAAGATGTTGTTTAAAAACAGCAGGTCGGTGATGCCATGTTCCTTGACAAAATCGACCAGACCCAGTTCAAAATATCGCTGGTCCACAATATAGACCTCATCGAAATTGCAGGCTAAAAAGGGAGCAAAGGCATTCCCGTAAGATTCTTTGACCAGAAGGATCTTTCTGCCGGTGCGGTTGTCCGTCTGGATGTGGGTCAACGGAAAATCCCCGTGCAGAAAAACGCTGTATGTGTTCTGTCCGCCGGTTGCATAGGAAGCAAAGATGCTGCTGTCAATCGGCGTAAACGGCACACCCGTTTGATAGCGGGTGGTGGTCGTTTGAACCGGCGGAACAAAGTATTCCACAAAATCCGGTGTCTGTGCCAGCTGACTGTCGTGGGTCTGACTGTAAAAGGTACCCAAAAATCCGTCAATCTGCTGATGCTCCATCTCCTCGAGCGAAACCGGGGTCAACCCTGCCGATTTGCAGAAGGCGATGTATGCCTCATAAGCGCCGCGCGCCGTCCAGTGGTGGTCGGTGCGGAAATACAGGTAATCCTCCCGATTCTTTTCAATCTGGCTGTATGCATCCACCGATATGACCTTGTCGCTCATCTGCTGTGCCACAAAGTCGATATTTTCCCGCTCGCTGCTTGCAATGCCCTGATATTTTTCCGGCAGATAAAATTCGATGGAGGTCGGTGCAATCAGATTGTACACCTGTACCCCATTCAGCTGCTGGGCATAGGAGCTGATGACCCGCGCATACTCTTCCGACAACGTTTGACTGGAGCCGAAAATCTGCATCCCCATATTGCGGTACAAAAATAGGCTGCCCACCTGCTCGCCTGCGGTTCCCTGCTCGCTCAAGCCGTTTCCCGGTGCATTCGGGTCGCTGTAAGCGTCATAGTCAACTGTCGGGGACTGCGGCTCTTCTGCCAGCTCTTGCTGTGGCTCCTGCTCAGCTTCCGGCTCAGGCTGCGGCAGCTGCTGGCTTTGCTGGGCATTTCCTCCTGCCGGATGGATGCGAACATCATCCGGGTGAACACCCTGCATCTGTTCCAGCTTCGATGCCAGCGACACCAGCTGCTCCCTCTGCGGAAAGGTGTCGGCATAGTAGGCATCGTACTGCTCGGCATACTCGCCGGAAAACCAGCTGCGCAGGCTCCACTGCGGCTTTGCCGCAAGCTCTCTTTTTTCCACCTCGGAAACGGTGGGCTTGGGCAGGACCATTGCCAGGATTCCCACCAGGACCAGCAGCATAATCACCACACTGACGTTGACCAGATACAGCTGCTGAGAGCGGTTTGATTGTTTCATAGCTCCTCCTTATTGCCACCGACAGGGCAACTGCCTTTTCCGGGCAGCGCCTTGACCGGTGATTAACGCCATCAAAAACGGAAATATAAAAACGGATTGTAGCTGTCCCCTACCAGAAGCGCTGTACACACCAGCAGCAGCGCTACATTCATCATCGCTGTCCCGATGGAAACAAGCGCCTGTCTGCCCTGCCCTCTGCCGTCCTGTACCACCCAGCTCTCCAGACGATTCTTGCACCACTGGGTCAGCGGCAGGCAGAACAGCAGCGCTGCCAGCAGCCAGAAGAGGTGATTTGCAAAGGTGATGGAAAGCTGCGGGTCGGTCAGCGGATTACCCGACCCGCCGAACATCACCTGAAAATAGCCTGCCAGACGGCTCAGGTCGGTGGTGTAAAAGAGGGTCCAGCCAATCAAGGTAACAAACAGCAGATACAGATGGGAAAACACCACCGGCATCCTTTGCAGCCAGCGCAGCAGTCCCAGCTTTTCCACCATCAGCAGGATTCCATAAAAGGCGCCCCACAGCACAAAGTTCCAACTGGCGCCATGCCACAGTCCGGTCAGCAGCCACACCACGCTGATATTCAGCAGCTGGTGCCTGCGGTTGCCGCCCAGCGGGATGTAAACATAGTCCCGAAAGAAGCTGCCCAGCGAAATATGCCACCTGCGCCAAAAATCGGTGACCGATTTGGCAAGATACGGGTAGTTGAAGTTGGTGTGATAATGAAATCCAAACATCCTGCCCAGCCCGATTGCCATATCCGAATAGGCAGAGAAATCATAATAGAGCTGGATGGAATAGAGCAGAACCCCAAACCACGCGCCCGCTACCGAAAGCTCCTGCAAAGGCGCATTCAGATACTGCTCCACCAGTTTGCCTGCTGCATTGGCAACCACCACCTTTTTAGTCAAGCCGATGCAAAAGCGAGTGATGCCCTCGCTCATGTCCTGCGGGGTGGTGTGGCGCTCCTCAATCTGTGCTGCCACATCGCTGTACCGCACAATCGGTCCTGCCACCAGCTGATGGTAGCTCGACAGGTACATCAAATATTTGCAGTAGCTTTTCTGCGCCGGCACCTGCCCGCGGTAGACATCCAGCACATAGCTGATGGTTTGAAAGGTATAAAAGGAGATACCGATGGGCAGAGAAATCTGCGGAACCGGCAGAGAAAGACCGGTCAGAAGATTCAAATTCTCCACAAAAAACCCGCTGTACTTAAAAACGCCCAGCATCCCTAAATCAAACAGCAGCGAGGCTGCCAGCGCCAGCTTCATCCGGCGGCTCTGCCCGCTCAGGCGAAAATATTCGATACACCTTGCCCAGGTGTAATCCAGAAAGGCGGTGAGCATCAGCATAAACACCCACACTGGCTCTCCCCACGCATAAAAAAAGAGGGAAAAAGCCAACAGCACCCCATTGCGCCAGGTTTTGTTGGACGATATAAAATATAAAATCAGATTCAACGGCAAAAACAGATAAATAAAAAACAGATTTGAAAACACCATCTTGCTTTTCCTCCCGGACCTTTCTCTTCGCTTTTTTAATTATATAACACATCCCTGTGGATGAAAAGAGACTTTTTTCACTCGTCGCAATTTTTTATTTTCCAATTCTGCCGGGTCGTTGGCAGATTGATACACAAATCCACCGCCTGTTGTACACAAATTGCCGCCTTTGACAAACTGTCGATAAAATTTCCCCACAATATTGAGTTTATCTTTTTTTTGGGGTAAAATAAGAATATGTTTACAGGCGACCGAGGTCTGTCTGGAAAAGGATGCGCACAAAGCGGTGCATCCGTCTTTGAAAGGACTGTGAAAAATGAGCGAAGAAAGCTATATCGTAAATGAAGGAAAGAATGAGGTCATCCAGGTGGATGGCGTTTCATACCAGCGTCTTGCAATCCGCACCCATGTCATCACCGATAAGGATGATGTATGTCAGGTCATCGAAAAGTATGCCAAGCCATACGCCCAGCCGGACGACATCGTCTTTATGACCGAAAAGGCAGTTGCCTGCACCCAGCGCCGCGCCATCCCGATGAAGGACATCCACCCGCGCCCGCTGGCAAAATTCCTGTGCAAATTTGTCCTCAAAACTCCATACGGCATCGGTCTGGGCATCCCGGAAACGATGGAGATGGCACTGCAGGAATGCGGTACTCCAAGGATTCTGTTTGCTGCTGCTGTTTCTGCGGTAGGCAAGCTGTTCCACAAGCGCGGCTGGTTCTACACCATTGCCGGATACAAAGCACGCTCCATCGACGGTCCTTGCGACTACACCCTGCCGCCGTACAATGAATATGTCGTTCTGGGTCCTGCGCAGCCGGACGAAACTGCACAGAAGATGTCCCAGTGTCTGGGCGGTATCAAGGTAGCCATCACCGACATCAACGACCTGGAGGGTCAGATCCTTGGCACCTCCGACCCATCCATGGACCGCGACCTGCTGGTCAAAATCCTCAAGGACAACCCGCTGGGTCAGTCGCTGGAACAAACTCCAATCGGTATCATCCGCAAGGTAAAATAGCAAAAGAAAAAGGACTCCCGAGGGGAGTCCTTTTTTATACTTCGGTAATGCGCTCTTGTATCAAAGCGGACGGTGACGGCGCCGACTGCGAAAAATGCAGCGCATTTACATACCGCTCGGTTGCCTCCTGCACCCGCTCGGGACGATGGGTGTACAGCAGAGCAATCGTCTGTCCTTTGCAGACCTTCGCACCGGTCTTTGCTGTAAAGCGGATACCCGCTCCGGCATCGACCGCATCCTCTTTTCTTTCTCTGCCGGCTCCCAGCAAGGCGACCACGTTGCCAATCTCATCGGTCTGCATCGAGGCAATATAGCCATCCTGCGACGCCTGAATCGGATAAGCCGGAGCCAGCTGGAATTTTTCCGGCTGCTCGAGATAGCTGACATCGCCACCCTGCCGCAGCACCATCCGGTAGAAGCACCGGTAGGCGCTGCCGTCCTGCAAGGATGCTGCTGCCCTGCGCAGGCAATCCTCCGGCTCTCCTTGACCTGCCAGCCAGAGCATGTTGCCTGCCAGGTGGATACACAGCTCGGTCAAATCGGCAGGACCCTTTCCACGCAGCGTCCAGATTGCCTCCTGAACCTCGATGGCGTTGCCTGCCGTATCCCCCAACGGCGTGTCCATATCGGTAATCAGCGCCGCGGTCCTTCTGCCTACCCGATTGCCGATGCCGACCATCGTCCTTGCCAGAGCAGCCGACTGCTCCCTTGTTTTCATAAAGGCGCCGCTTCCGGTCTTGACATCCAGCAGAATTGCGTCCGCTCCGGCAGCAATCTTCTTGCTCATAATGCTCGAAGCAATCAGCGGCAGGCTGTCCACCGTCGCTGTCACATCCCGCAAGGCGTAGATTTTTTTGTCTGCGACTGCCATCTCCCCGCTCTGCCCGATGAGGGAGATGCCGACCTCGTTGACAATCTTGAAAAATTCCTCCCGCGGCAGCACTGTGCGGTAACCCGGGATGGATTCCAGCTTATCCACCGTGCCGCCGGTGAAGCCCAGCCCTCTGCCGGACATCTTGGCAATCGGAATCCCGCAGGCAGCAGCCATCGGAGCTGCAATCAGGGTGGTCTTGTCGCCCACACCGCCTGTGGAGTGCTTGTCCACCTTCACACCGGCAATGCCGCTTAAATCTGCCATCTGTCCCGAATGTGCCATTGCCAGCGTCATCTCGGTAGTTTCCTGCAAATCCATCCCCTGAAAGCAAACTGCCATCAAAAAGGCTGCCATCTGATAATCAGGGATCTGCCCTGCGGTATAAGACTGGATCATCCAGCAGATTTCAGCCTTGTCCAAGGCGTGTCCCCGCTTTTTCTTCTCGATCAAATCGTACATCCGCATTCCAAAGTCCCCTTTCTGTTATTTAGTCACGAAAAATCGGTCTGCCATCCTCAAACCGGTCGATGATTGCCAGCGATTCCAGGCGGATTCCCTTCTCCCGCAGCATCTGTCCGCCCTCCTGGAAGCCTTTTTCGATGACAATGCCGCAGCCGACTGCGGTTGCGCCCGACTGCTCCACAATGTCCAGCAGACCCAGCAACGCCTGTCCCTTAGCCAGAAAGTCATCAATAATCAGCACGCGGTCACCCGGGTTGAGATATTTTTTGGAAACCTGCACATCAAAGGTGGTTCCTCTGGTGAAGGAGGTGACCTGCGAGGTGTACAGCTCCCCATCCAGATTCTTCGACTTGCTTTTTTTAGCAAAAACGACCGGAGCATAGTCAAAGTGTGGTGCGGCTGCCACAGCAATTCCAATGCCCGACGCTTCGATGGTCAAAATCTTGTTGATTTCTTCCCCTGCAAAGCGGCGGCGAAACTCCCTGCCGATTTCATCCAGCAGGCGGATGTCCATCTGGTGATTCAAAAAGCTGTCCACCTTCAGCACATTTCCTTCCTTGACCTTACCGTCCTTCAAAATTCGTTGCTTTAATATTTCCATCCGATTTTCCCCCTGTTCGGTACAAACTGCGCCGTTTTAAATTCCTTTTTACCATTGTACCAATCTATCTATTTCCCGTCAACGAAAATTTGAACAAAAACGCCTGCTTTTTTTCCAAAGCAGGCGTTTGTTTTGCTCTTGTTTTTTTAGTTACCGCCGCGGAATCCTTTTCCAATGACTTCGCTGGTGTTGGTAATCAACACAAAGGCGTGCGGGTCCGCCTGCTTAATGGCTTCCTGCAAACGAATTCCCTGTTTCTTATTCTGCGCCGTCAGGATAACCGTCTTGTCGGTGTGTTCATACAAGCCTTCCGCATGGTAGACGGTCGCTCCGCGATGGAGGGTGATGGTAATAAAGTTGTAAATCTGCTCCGGTTTGTCAGTAATGATGGTAAAGGACTTATAGGTGTTCATGTCCTCCAGGAAAAAGTCAACCGCAAAGGAACGAATCACCAGACCCACCATCGAGAATAACCCTGTGGTCGGACCGAAGGCAACAAAGGTCATTACCGTGATAAAAAAGTCTACCACCAACAGCGCCTTTCCGATGTGACATTTAAAGTATTTTTTGACGACCATCGCAATGATGTCGGTACCACCGGTGGAGGAACCGATGTTAAACAGCAACGCCGAACCCCACGCCGGCAGGAAAACGCCCAGCAGCAGCTCCATAAACGGCTGGTCGGTCAAAGGCTTCGTCAGCGGAAAGAGAACTTCAAATATCTTGAGCATTGCCGAAAAAGCAATGGTGACATAAAAGGTTTTAAATCCGAACTCCTTGCCCAGCAGCAGCAGACCGACCACCATCAGGGCGATATTGATGACTGATACAATGGTACCGTTGCTCAGCTGCGGGTAGTAGTGGGCAAGCACGACCGAAATACCGGTGACGCCACCGGTAGAAAAGTTATTTGGAAATTTAAAAAAGTAGCTTCCAATCGCTGTCAGCAGGGTACCAAAGTTTAAAATCAAAAAGTCACTGAGCCATATTTTTGTTTTTTGTTCCATAACGCTTCCTCTTTTCTTTCTGATGGATCATGGTCACTCCTTTTCCGACCGGAGATTGACATAAAAAAGACACCGTTCGGAATTTTCCAAACGATGTCTTGTGTTGACAAAACAGCAAAGCAAAGCATCCTTCAAAATATCTTTGAACCATGCTGATCTCCACAGTTTCTTCATCTGTTTTCCAGAGTTCCGTAGAAAACAGACAACACCCGTTTGGAAACGAGTAAAACACAGGCAAGTATTCCGACTGATAGCTGCTGAAATCAGCGGTATGTGCGCCTTCCCGGAATTTTCCAGTGGCTGAGAAAGCTTTTCTCTGCACATCCCTTTGAGCTAAACACGGCAACGGTCTTGTCCGGGATTTTCACCCGGTTCCTTTTGTGCATCTGCACCTGTATTTCGACCATTCAGTTTTCGGCTTTATTATAGTATATGGCAAAGCATCCGTCAAGTGGTTCATGGGCGCCTTTTTACACAAAGGAAAAAAGCGCCCTTTCGGACGCTTTTCCCCTAGATAGACATGTATCGTGATGTATACGTAATCTCTTATTTAACTTTTGCAGGAGCCTGTTTCTTCCAGTCTTCATACAGCTCTTTTGCAGTACCGGACAGTGCCCACAGACCCAGTACGTTCGGGATTACCATCAAGCTGTTGAACAGGTCGGAGAGGTTCCAAACCAGGTTTACCTTCAGGGTAGAACCAAGAACAATGAATACAACTACCAGAGCCGCATAAATCTTGGTTGCCAGGTTTGCATGTTTGCTGAACAGGTATCTTACGTTCTTCTCACCAAAGAAGTACCAGCCGATGATGGTGGAGAATGCGAAGAAGAACATACAGATTGCGATGAAGATTGCACCGAATTTACCAAAGCCTGCGGTGAATGCAGCCTGAGTCAGAGCAGCGCCGGTCAGGTCCTGGTTGTAGGTGTTCAGCTGACCAGTAATCATTACTGCGAAAGCAGTCAGGTTCAGGATGATGAGGGTGTCGATAAATACGCCCATCATAGCTACCAGACCCTGGTCACAAGGATGTTTTACTTTTGCTACTGCGTGTGCATGTGGAGTGGAACCCATACCAGCTTCGTTGGAGAACAGACCACGGGCAACACCGTATTTGATAGCCTGAGATACTGCTACGCCGGCAAAACCACCGATAGCAGCTTCTGGATTAAATGCACCGACAAAGATCATTCTGATTACGTTTGGCAGATTGCCGATGTTCATGATGATCAGAACAAGGGCGCCGATGATGTAGAAACCAGCCATGATTGGAACCAGCTTCTCAGTTACAGATGCGATACGTCCAATGCCGCCCAAGAAGATGAATGCTGCCAGGATAGCAACTGCGATACCAACGAACAGAGGGTTGATACCGAATGCGCCCTTGAAAGCGTCACCGATCGAGTTGGACTGTACCATGTTGCCGAAGAAGCCCAGAGCCAGGATAATCAGGATTGCAAATGCACCTGCAAGGACTTTACCCAGAGTGCCTTTGTAAGCTGCGCGGATGTAGTATACAGGTCCGCCGGTTACCTCGCCGGTTTCATCGGTTGTCTTATATTTCTGAGCCAGGGATGCCTCTACGAAGATGGTTGCCATGCCGAAGATTGCGGATATCCACATCCAGAAGATAGCACCAGGACCACCCATTACCATTGCGGTTGCAGCACCGGCAAGGTTACCTGTACCTACCTGAGCAGCAATCGCGGTTGCCAAAGACTGGAAAGAGGTCATACCGTCTTTGCCTGCTTTTTCACCGTTGAGTTTGATGTTGCCGAAAACGGATTTAAAAGCACGACCGAACTGAGTAAACTGTACACCGCCCAGACGGATGGTGAACCACAAACCAGTACCTACCAGAAGTACTACCAACAGTTTACCGGACATAAAGTCCTGGAGCGTTAATACCACTTCATTCAATTGATCCAAAAAAGCTTCCATACATTTTCCTCCTCAACAATTTGTTTGTCGGTGATTTCATTATATCGTAATTTGACGGATTTGTCCATAGATTCTTAATAATCTGATTCATTTTCATCATATTTGTTCATATCTATTTTAAATTATCCACTGGAATCACAAAGTTTTTTATCTTTTAGGTACAATCCGCTCAGATTATTGTGCATTTTGTACATGATTTTCCTATTCATCTAAAATGCACTCTGCCGTTCTTTTCTCAATCCCAGCAAGTTGCACAACTGTTTTCTGTCGCCATTAGAATATTCTTCCACTTTAGGAAAACATTTGTCCTTTATGCAAACACACTTTTCTCAATTTGATTTTACTACAAAAGCCAAGCGAAGCAAACTGCGGAATTTCTCCGTTTTTGCTTCGCTTTCAAAAGAATAAAATATCGTGTTTCTTGTATACTTTGTAATTTGGGAATTTTGCCTTTTCTTTTCTTTTTCTTCCTTTTTTCTTCTTTTTCAGTCGGAAAGAAGGAAACTTTTTGCGCTGCTTTTTACTTTCTATTTAAAAATTGCGCAAATTTTTTCAAATCTGCCATGGTTTCTTCGTCCTCCAGCGCATGATGGTGGTCGGTGGCAAAACAGCAGACCGGATCAAAAATCTCTTTGGCATTCATCTGGCGCAGCAGCACCGCCGAGGTGTTCATCGGTGCGGTCGCCGTGCCCTGTCCTCCGCCCAGCAGAATCATCCCGCCGCGCTTTGGTTTTTCCAGCAGCTTTTCATGGCGGAAGGTCTTGGCTGCCCAGTAAACCTGAATCCTGCTGAGTACACTAAGCACCGGACCGGTGATTTCGCAAAAATAGACCGGCGAAGCAATGACCACGTTGTCACACTCTCTGAGGTAGCTGTCAATTTCCTGCCAGCCGTCCTGTATGCTGCATTCCGGGTGCTCCCAGCAGTAACGGCAGTCGATGCAGGCGCGCACGTTGCAGCTATGAGCATTTACAATCTTGTATTCACCCTCCAGCTGTGCTGTCAGTGCATCGATCATGCTCTGCGTTTCTCCGTTTTTTCTTGCGGAGCCGTTAAAAATCAATGTCTTCATCCCAATTTCATCCCTTACTCTTTATTTTCCTTGTGGCTGCGCGGGGATTTCTCCACCGAAGAACAGCCCTTCTACCACCTGTTCAAACAGCTTTCCCTTTTCCCCTTTGTTGGGATAGTAGCTTCCGTTTTCATAAATGGTGTGCTCGTTGGCGCCGATGACCACCTGTGTCCCGTTGGTCAGCTGATAGGTGATGTAGGCGCGCGGCATCGTCTGCTCGGTTTTGCCAAACCATCTGCGCAGACCGCCCGCCAGGTCGGCAGCAATCTGCATATCCTGCTGCGAAACCTCCACCGTCTTTCCGTCAAAGGTCGCCTGCGCAGAAGCAATCTGCTTTGCCTTGGGAGCGCCCGACAGCGGCAGCCCGCTCAAGCCGACGAAGATGACGACGGCAATCAACAAAGAAATGATGATGTTGCGCACCATCTCTCCTTTGAGTGCCTTCATCTGTTGCTTTCTTGGGTCTTCTATCATGGGTGATTCCTCCATTTTTTATTCCTTGCTATTCTCAAATTCCCCTTCTCTGCGGCAGATTACGATCGAGTATCGCACCTTACAGGGGACTTCTTTCTATTATACAACATTTTGTCTTTTCCGAGAATCCGAAAGAACGCACAAAGAGCATCCGGTAAAATCAGCATTATGCCTTGTTTTCCACATTTTCCAGTGGAAAATGTGAAAAATCCGATAAGAAAAAGGGCGGACCCTGCGGTCCACCCTTTGCTCACCTGTGAAAAGGTACTATTTATTTGCTTCTTCTACTGCAACAGCGCAGGCAACGGTAGCACCGACCATCGGGTTGTTGCCCATACCGATCAGACCCATCATCTCAACGTGAGCCGGAACGGAGGAAGAACCTGCGAACTGTGCATCCGAGTGCATTCTGCCCATGGTATCGGTCATACCGTAGGAAGCAGGACCTGCTGCCATGTTGTCCGGGTGCAGGGTTCTGCCGGTACCGCCGCCGGAAGCAACCGAGAAGTACTTCACGCCGTGCTCGATGCACTCTTTCTTGTAGGTGCCGGCGACGGGGTGCTGGAAGCGGGTCGGGTTGGTGGAGTTGCCGGTGATGGAAACGTCTACCTTTTCCATCTGCATAACCGCTACGCCTTCCTGTACGTCATCGCAGCCAAAGCATCTGACCTTCGCTTTATCTCCATCGGAGAAAGCAACCTCGCGAACTACGGTCAGCTCGCCGGTGAAGTAGTCATATTGGGTTTTCACATAGGTAAAGCCGTTGATTCGGGAGATGATGTAAGCTGCATCCTTGCCCAAACCATTGAGGATGACGCGCAGCGGGGACTTTCTTGCTTTATTGGCGGTTCTTGCGATACCGATTGCACCCTCAGCAGCTGCAAAGGATTCGTGACCTGCCAGGAAACAGAAGCAGTTGGTCTCTTCCCGCAGCAGCATTGCGCCCAGGTTACCATGTCCCAGACCTACCTTGCGGTTTTCTGCAACCGAGCCCGGCACGCAGAATGCCTGGAGTCCGATACCGATGGCCTCTGCTGCCTCTGCTGCCTTAGTGATGCCCTTTTTCAGAGCGATAGCAGCGCCCAGGGTGTATGCCCATACTGCGTTTTCAAAAGCGATTGGCTGTACGCCTTTGACGATGGACTCCACGTCGATCCCTTTGGAGAGACACAGGTCTCTGGCTTCTTCCAGAGAGGTCATTCCATATTCCTTCAGAGCTGCCTCAATTTTAGGCATTCTTCTTTCCTGTCCTTCAAATTTCGCCATGATAGTTTCCCTCCTGTTCCTTATTCTTCGCGTGGATCGATATATTTGGCAGCATTTTCATAGCGACCGTATGTACCGATATTCTGTTCATACGCCTCTTTCGGGTCCATACCGTGGCGAATCGATTCGAGCATTTTTCCTACGCGGACAAATTTATATCCGATTGCTTCGTTGTTCTCATCCAGAGCAACCGAAAGGATGTATCCTTCTGCCAGCTCCAGATAGCGAACGCCTTTGGCACCGGTGGAGAAGATGGTTCCCACCTGGGAGCGCAGACCTTTGCCAAGGTCCTCCAGGCTGGCGCCGATTGGCAGACCATCCTCCGAGAAAGCAGTCTGTGTTCTTCCGTATGCCAGCTGCTTGAAGATTTCACGCATTGCTACGTTGATTGCATCGCAGACCAGGTCGGTGTTCAGTGCTTCCAGCAGGGTCTTGCCCGGCAGGATTTCGCCAGCCATCGCTGCGGAGTGGGTCATACCCGAGCAGCCCAGTGTTTCCACCAGTGCCTCCTGGATGATGCCGTCCTTTACATTCAAGGTCAGTTTGCAGCAGCCCTGCTGTGGAGCACACCAACCAATGCCGTGAGAAAGACCGGAAATATCAGAGATCTGATATGCCTTGACCCATCTGCCTTCTTCCGGGATTGGAGCCGGACCATGATGAGGACCCTTTGCGATCGGGCACATCCTCTCTACCTCGTGAGAATAGTTCATATCGATAACCCCTTTCCAATGTTGCTCTAAAAAACTTTTGGACTTTACGCTTCTATTATAAAAGGATTATGAAAAATTATCAAGAACTTTTTTGTTAAAAAATTATCATATAGACAACCTTGGACCAGCTGTCAAAAATCCCTGCATTTATGCTGTTATTTTACTACATTCTACACAGTCAACAACCGGATTTTTCCTTCCAATAACAATCGATTGCCTCTGCCAAAAAGCAGGCTGTTCCCTTGCCATAGCGGTCAAGGTTTGCCATAAAACGCTCATCATACCGATACATCTGCGCTAAACCCGCTAAAATCTCGTTTGTACACTCGTAATGATATTGGGTGATATGTGCTTTCCACGCCTCCACCAGCTGCTGTGCCGGCAGAGCAGCCGGGTCTGTTTTTCTCAGCTGTGCTGCCCGCTCAAAGATTTCTTCCATCCGCTGCTGCATCTCTTTCCCTTCCTCCTCTCCACGCTTCTGTTCCTTCTCCCGACTTTGCTGCCAGGCTTTGGTTTTTCCCCAGCGCTCCTTTGCTTCCTTTTTATATTCTTCCAGTTTTCTTTCATCAAATGGCTGAAAATTCATTTCCATTTCCCCTTTCCAAGCTTCTTCTGTCAACTGAATCAAACGCTCTAACCGTTCCTTTTGTAAAATCAGCAGTTTTTTATGCTCCTGCATCGCCTTTTTTCTGTCAAAATCCGGCTGATGGATGATTTTGATGATTTCTTTTAACGGAAACTGCAACTCCCGGAAAAACAAAATCTGCTGCAAGGTTTGCAAATTTTCCTGTGAGTAATAACGATACCCATTTCCCCCGACCTCCTGCGGTTTAAGCAAGCCGATTTGGTCGTAATAGTGGAGTGTACGAACGGTGACTCCGCTCCACTGTGCCGCCTGCTTGATGGAGATTCCGTTTTGCTTCGACATTTCCTCCCTCCTATCGGGTGTATTCTGACCTCATCCTTACCAAGGATGAGAAAATATCCGGCGTTTTTCCCTGACCTTGCTGAAAGTATATACTATGACGCAACGTTAATGTCAAGTATATTTTGTAAAATCAAATTTTTCTGTTGAACCGCTCTCTTTTCCCAGGACATCACCCGCCGAATGGCTCTTCTTTTTCACAAGGGCTGTGTAGAAAAATCTTCTTTCCTTTATTTTTTTGAATCCGCATCTGAATTGATATACCTTTTTCCTTAATCTTTCCTGCATTCTTTTTTACAGAATCGACTGCGGCAAATTCTTTAAAAATCAGGCGTTTTTTCTTTCGTTCGGAAAAATTTCGCAATTTTTTCTTCTTTTTTCCCTTGATAAAAAAACATTTTCTTGCATATTTGACAATTTACTTCTTTGCGGCAGAATGACATACTTATCTGCGGAAAAAAAGGAAAGAGAGGTCTTTCTATGAAGAAAACGTACCAACTGTCCGAAGCTGCTTTTCAGCTCGACGGTAAAATGCCTTTGAAACAGGCAATTCCCCTTGGCTTGCAGCATGTACTTGCCATGTTTGTCGGGAACTTGACTCCCCTGTTGATTATCACCGGCGCCTGCGGCATTGCCGGCGGCGAATTTGCCGACCTGCAACTGCATCTTTTGCAGAACGCCATGCTGGTTGCCGGCATTGTCACCTTGATTCAGCTGTTCTCTATCGGTCCCATCGGCGGAAAGGTTCCGATTGTAATGGGCACCTCCTCCGGCTTTATCGGTGTGTTCCACTCGGTTACCGCAACAATGGGCGGCGGTGTGATTGCTTACGGCGCTATTATGGGTGCTTCCATCATCGGTGGCATCTTTGAAGGAATCCTGGGATTCTTTCTGAAGCCGCTGCGCCGCTTCTTCCCTCCGGTGGTCACCGGCACAGTGGTCATGTCCATCGGTCTGAGCCTGATTTCCGTCGGTATCAATTCCTTTGGCGGAGGCAACACCGCTTCCGATTTCGGCTCGATGGAAAATCTGCTGCTGGCAATCTTTGTTCTGGTGATGATTCTGTTCTTTAAGCACTGCACCAAGGGCTTTACCAGCTCCTCTGCCATCCTGCTGGGCATCATCTGCGGCTATCTGGCTGCTTTTCTGATGGGATTTTTCCTGCCCACCACCGGCGTCACTGCCGAAGGCGTGGAATACACCAAGGCATGGGTTTTAAACTGGGACAAGGTGGCAAGCGCTCCCTGGTTTGAAATCCCCAGACTGATGCCAATCAAACCGGTATTTGACCTGCGTGCCATCCTGCCGGTTCTGATTATGTTCATCGTCACCGCTGTGGAGACAGTGGGCGACATCTCCGGTGTTATGGAGGGTGGACTGGGTCGAGAAGCTACCGACAAAGAACTGTCCGGCGGCGTCATCTGCGACGGTCTGGGCTCCTCCTTTGCCGCTCTCTTCGGCGTTCTTCCCAACACCTCCTTCAGCCAGAACGTAGGTCTGGTTGCAATGACCAAGGTGGTCAACCGCTTTGCCATCTCCACCGGTGCAATCTTCCTCATCCTGTGCGGTCTGTGTCCGAAGCTGGGTGCTGTGGTTTCCATCATGCCGCAGTCGGTTCTCGGAGGGGCAGCCGTTATGATGTTCGCATCGATTCTGATTTCCGGTATCCAGCTGATCACAAAGCATCCGATCGGCAGCCGTGAGATTACGATTATTTCCGTAGCGATCGGTCTTGGATATGGTCTTGGAGCAACCACAGGGGCAACCGCTCATCTGCCGTATTATGTACAGCTGATCTTTGGCGGTTCCGGAATCGTACCATGTTCTCTGGCAGCGATCATTTTAAATATCGTTCTGCCGAAAGAATCCAAACCGGTTCGTGAAATGTGGGAACTGGAAGATAAATAAATGAAAAAAATCATATCAGTCATCGGAGCGGGCGGAAAGACGACCCTGATCCATCGACTGGCAGAAGAATATCAAAGGAAAGGAAATGCTGTGCTGGTGACGACGACAACGCATATGTTCGCAGAGCCGGGCACAGACCTCTCCGGCGATGCTTTTTCTATACGGGAGAAATTACAGAGAGATCACTATTGTATGGCGGGCATACAATGCTCCGAAAATCCGCAGAAAATGCAGGCACTTCCGG
>ENA-OPCV01001152-OPCV01001152.1-human-gut-metagenome-genome-assembly--contig:-NODE-1152-length-20911-cov-2.441024_pt1 | contig 20911 bp, 10 predicted proteins | sample MGYA00241257_ERZ501494 | MGnify/ENA primary metagenome ERZ501494 (study PRJEB25962, sample SAMEA2042618) | human gut metagenome | biome: human gut; feature: human-associated habitat; material: faeces...
ACAGTCGCCCTCATTGATGTATTGGAACAGCTTAGATTTTTCTCTGTCCTTCGGGAAAATCAGCCGATTCCACCCAATATGCGGCACCTTCAGCCCTTCCCCAATCATAGGCGCAATGGGCTTTACACTGCCGCCAATCAAGCCTAAGCCTGCATGCTCGCCATATTCGTAACTTTTTTCCAGAAGCATCTGCATCCCTAAGCAAATGCCAAGCAAGGGTTTGCCGTTTGCCGCCTCCTCCAGAACAACCTGCTCCATGCCGCTTTCACGCAGCTTCCGAATCGCATCCGCAAACGCACCCACGCCGGGCAGGATGATTCTATCCGCCGCCTTGATTTTGGCAATATCATATGTGACCTCCGCGTCTGCCCCGATGAATTTCAGAGAGCTTTGCAGGGAAAACAGATTCCCCACACCGTAATCAATAATCGCAATCATCAAAGCACCCCCTTTGTGGATGGAATTTCATCCGCATAATCCTTCTGCACCGCGACTGCCTTTGCTAAGGCGCGCGCCGTTGCCTTGAAGGCTCCTTCTATAATATGATGGGAATTTTTTCCTCTGAATTGTAAGAGATGCAGATTCAGCTTTGCATTTCGCACAAAGGCAATGAAAAATTCCTCCACCAATTCCGTATCAAACGTGCCAACCTTTTCCGTCGGAATTTCCAAGCCATATTCCAGATGACTTCTGCCGCCAAGGTCAACCGCCGCCAGAATCAGCGCTTCATCCATCGGCAGAGTGATGTCCCCGTAACGGGCAATTCCTCTGCCCTCGCCCAGCGCATCGGCAAACGCCTGTCCCAGACAAATCCCGATATCCTCTACGGAATGGTGGTCATCCACCTCAATATCGCCCTTGCAGACCACATCCAAATCAAATCTGCCATGCTTTGCGAAAAGCGTCAGCATGTGGTCAAGAAAGCCAACGCCTGTGTTCACACTGCTCCTTCCCGACCCATCCAGCAAAAGGGAAAGGCAAATATCCGTTTCCGCGGTTTTTCTGATAATCTCGCTTTGTCTCATGTCAATCCCCTTTCTGCTCCTGCAAAATCTCCGCTGTTTTCGCAAATAAAACCTCCATCTGTTCGGGCGTGCCGATGGTAATGCGCAGGAAGTCCTCAATTTTTTCCTTGCCCCAGAAGCGCACCAGAACGCCTTTTTTCTTCAATTCCTCATAAAGCACCCTGCCGCTGACGGCGTTGCTTTTTGCAAAAATAAAATTCGCCTTGGAATCCAGAACGGTAAAGCCCATCTCGCGGAGTTTTTGAGTCGTCATATCTCTGGTTGCCGCAATTTTCTTCGCATTTTCCACATAATAAGCATTGCTTTCCACCGCCGCTTCGCCTGCAAGCAGTGTCAAACGGTTGATATTATAGGGATTCGTGGAATACTTGATTTTTTCCAGATCCGCAATGATGCCTGCATCTGCAATGGCAAAGCCCAATCTTGCCCCTGCCATGGAGCGCGATTTACTATAGGTCTGTACCACAAGCAGGTTATCGTATTTCCGAATCAAATCCACACAGCTAGTGCCGCCGAAATCAATATACGCCTCATCAATCAGCACAATTCGGTTCGGGTTCGTTTTCAGAATTTCCTCAATCTCCGCAAGGGAAATTTCCATCCCTGTGGGCGCATTGGGGTTCGCAATCACAACCATTCTGTCGATATTGCAGTAATCCCGATAATCCACGCCAAAATCCTCTTTCAGAGGGATTTTCACGCAGTCCACATGATAAAGGTCGGCATAAACAGGATAAAAACCATAGCTGATTTCGGGGAATGCCGCCCCTCTTTCGCTGTCGCAAAACGCCATGAAGGCGAAATTCAGAATATCACCCGAGCCGTTGGAAAGGAAGATATTTTCTGCTTTCACGCCATAAAGCGCCGCCAGCTTTTCCTTCAGCACCCTGCCTGTCGGGTCGGGGTAAAGGTTCAGCCTGCTGACCTCCTCGGCAGAAATCGCCGCCACCACCGCAGGCGAGGGCGGATAGGGCGATTCATTCGTATTCAGCTTTACATACTGCTGATCCTGTGGCTGTTCGCCGGGTGTATATGCCTCCAAGCCCGTAAAACGGGGACTCATAAATCTGCTCATTGGATAACCCCCTTATCTTTTCGCACCAGAGCGGAACGGGCATGTGCCTCCAAGCCCTCTCTTCTGGCAAAGAAACCGATTTTCTCCGCCTCCGCCGCCAGTGCCTCTTTTGTATAGTAAGTAAAGGAAGAACGCTTCACAAAATCATCCACGCCCAAGGGAGAGGAAAACCGCGCCGTACCGCTTGTCGGCAGGGTATGGTTCGGCCCTGCGAAATAATCTCCCAAGGCTTCGGGTGCGTTTCTTCCAAGGAAAATCGAGCCGGCATGGCGGATATCCGCCAAATAACGAAACGGCTCATCCACCGAAACCTCCAGATGCTCCGGTGCAATGTCGGTAAGGGTATAGCTGGCTTCTCTGCCCGCCATGGCGAACAGCCGTTCGTGAATAAACGGGGACATGGAGTGTCCCAGCGGGTGTCCGATCAGTGTATACTGTTCCATTATGCCAATGCTCCTTCCAGTGTGTCCACATTTTCCACGTTCTTTGCAGTCACGCCCTTGAGGGTTTTCTTGACCAGTCCGGTGAGAACGCTCTTGGGACCGAATTCCACAAAGGTGTCAATGCCGGCTGCCTGCATAGCTGCCAGTTCGTCGGTGAAGCGTACCGGAGAAACGATGTGTTCCGCCAGAGCCTTGGGCATATCGGAGAAGTCCGTCCGGACAGCACCCAGCACGTTGGAGTAGAAGGGCACCGTCGGAGCAGAGAACTTCACGTTCTGGATCGCTTTATAAAAGGTATCCGCAGCCGGCTGCATCAGCTTGGTGTGGAATGCACTTGCCACAGCCAGCGGTACGGCTCTTGCCTTCAGTGCGGCACAAGCGGCAGCCGCCTTTTCCACAGCATCACGGTTGCCGGCGATCACGGTCTGTACGCTGGAGTTGTAGTTTGCCGGAATGACATAGCCCTCCGTTTCCTGACAGATGCGTTCCACTTCTGCGGGAGCCAGCTTCAGGATTGCACACATGGCACCGTCGGCTGCCTTTGCCGCAGCGTCCATGGCTTCTGAACGAGCTTTGATGACCCGAAAGCCGTCCTCCAGAGAGAGCATGCCCGAAGCGACCATTGCGGCATATTCGCCCAGAGAGTGGCCGGCAACGGCGTCATAGGTGAAACCATGCTTCTTGGCTGCCTCCAGGCAGATCAGAGAAGTTGCCATGATTGCCGGCTGGGCATAAATGGTGTGAGCCAGTGTCTGTGCGTCGCTGTCTGCGATGACCGCATACAGATCGAAGCCCAGAACCTCCGAAGCGACTTCAAAAATTTCCTCCAGTGCAGCGTCCTGCTGTACCAGATCCAGTCCCATCTTCTCATATTGAGAACCCTGTCCGGAAAAAAGTGCGATTGTTGCCATAACTACCATTCCTTTCTCATAAGAGTTGTACAAAGATGTACAAAATCAGAGGCTTAGATTTGTGCAAAAAATAGTATTTCCTCTTTCACGACTTGAAAAACCACTCGGAAACATTGCAAATTGCGTAAAAATATTCTATAATAGAAAGTGTATCCTGTGATTGCAGGGAAACTCTAAATTTTACAGGGCGTACCGAAACCTCTGTCTGCGGTACGTTCCCTATCTATCATACCACAAAATGAGGAAAGTGACAAGAGGAACGGAGGAAATTTTTCCATGGGAATTCGCGTTTTAGGAACAGGAAGCTATACGCCTGCATTTCAGGTGACCAATGAGGATATGGCAAAGATCGTTGAAACCAACGACGAGTGGATCCGCACCAGAACCGGCATCGGCACCCGCCACATTTCAGACGGCGAGCCGACATGGTACATGGGGGCAGAAGCTGCCAAGCGTGCCATTGCTGCGGCAGGCATCGATCCGCTGGAGATCGGTCTGCTGATCGACACCACCATTACACCGGAGTACTGCACCCCGTCTATGTCCTGCATCATTCAGCGGGAAACCGGTGCAGCCAATGCGGCATGCTTTGATATGAATGCGGCATGCTCCGGCTTTGTCTATGCCATGGACACCGCACACCGCTTCCTGAAAACGGATTCCTCCATGCGGTATGCACTGGTTGTTGCAAACGAGAGCCTTTCCAAGATCACCAACTATAGTGACCGTTCTTCCTGCATTCTCTTCGGGGACGGTGCCGCAGCGGCAGTCATCGAGTACAAGGAAGATGCTCTGTACACCAGCCATCTGGGTGCAGACGGCACCGGTGCAAAGTTCCTCTATGCCCACAGTGCACTGCCTCAGTCGCCCTTTGTGAAGCCGGAGCGTCGGGCAGAATATGATGACGGCATCGGAGCAGGTCCGGAGGGCTGGGAACACACCATGCTGCAGGACGGCAGAGAGGTGTACAAGTTCGCCACCCACGCACTGGCAAAGGCGGCAACAATGGCAGCGGAAAAGATCGGCTTCGACCTGAACGAACTGGATAAGATCGTTCCGCATCAGGCAAATATCCGTATCATTGAAACGGCAATGAAGTTCCTGAAGCAGCCTATGGAAAAAGTCATCACCAACATCGAATATCACGGCAACACTTCCAGTGCTTCGATCCCCATTGCCTTTGATGAAGCGATCCGTGCCGGAAAGATCCAGCGTGGCGATAAGGTTTGTCTGGTCGGCTTCGGAGCAGGTCTGACCTATGCAGCACTGATTATGGAATATTGAGAAAACATCTCCTGAAATAGAAAGGAACATAGCTATGGAAACCAGAATTACAAAACTGCTGGGGAGCAAGTACCCCATGATTCAGGGCGGTATGGCGTGGATCGCAGAGAGCACACTGGCATCTGCGGTATCCAATGCCGGAGCAGTCGGCCTGATCGCCGGCGGCAGTGCCCCCATTGATTACCTGCGGGAACAGATTCGTATCTGCAAGGAAAAAACGCAGAACCCGTTCGGCGTGAACATCATGCTCATGAGCCCCAACGCTGACGATCTGGCACAGCTGGTCATTGACGAAAAGGTGCCGATCGTGACTACCGGTGCCGGCAACCCCGGCAAGTACATGGAGGCGTGGAAAAATGCCGGCATCAAGGTGATTCCGGTGGTGCCGTCTGTGGCTCTGGCAAAGCGTATGGAGCGTTCCGGTGCAGATGCACTGGTGGCAGAGGGCACTGAGTCCGGCGGACATATCGGCATGAACACCACCATGTGTCTGGTGCCGCAGGTGGTCGATGCGGTAGACATTCCGGTCATTGCTGCCGGCGGTATCGCTGACGGCAGAGGCATCGCCGCAGCCTTTATGCTGGGTGCCGAGGCGGTTCAGATGGGAACGCGTTTTGTCGCTTCGAAAGAGGCCGTTCTGAAAATTACAATAGCTCCTCCCTTTTGGCAAACATCCTGGGCATTCCTCATTTATACCCTATTGTTTATTGTTGCGCTTTACATCACCTACAAGTTAGTGCGTGATTTCAATCTTTTGCGTAATAAAGTGCAGGTAGAAAAGCAACTGACGGAATATAAGCTTGTATTCTTTACAAATATCTCACATGAATTCCGTACTCCCCTGACCTTAATACAAGGAGCGTTAGAAAAAATACAAAGTATAGACAAAGTTCCCAAGGAAATGACCAATTCACTGAAAGTCATGAATAAAAGTACACAACGTATGTTGCGCCTGATTAATCAGTTATTGGAATTCAGAAAAATGCAAAACAACAAACTGGCCCTTTCTTTGGAAGAAACAGATGTCATGGGCTTCCTTCATGAGATATTTTTAAGTTTTAAGGACACAGCGGCCTCTAAAAACATGGATTTCCGTTTCCAACCTTCGGTAGCTTCCTATAAAATGTTTATCGACAAAGGAAATCTGGACAAGGTGGTTTATAATTTATTGTCCAATGCTTTCAAATATACTCCAAGCAATGGTAAAGTCACACTTTCAGCCATAGTGGACGAGCATAAGAAATGTCTGGAAATTTCCGTAGCAGACACAGGAATAGGCATTGCCAAAGAGAAACGGGGAGAACTGTTCAAACGTTTCATGCAAAGCAACTTCTCAAGTAACAGCACCGGAATAGGATTGCACCTGACACACGAACTTGTAAATGTTCATAAAGGCAGCATTACTTACGATGAGAATCAGGGGGGAGGATCTGTTTTCACGGTTTCACTCCCCACCGACACCAGTGTATATGAAGAGAAAGACTTCCTGATTCCTCACGATGCCTTTCTGGAAGAAAAGGCATATCGGCAGGAAAGCTATGAAGAGGAAAACATTCCGGACGTAGATATTGCAGAGGAAAAAACTCCTTCAAATCAGTACAAACTGTTGATCATCGAGGATGACAACGATGTACGTGAGTTCCTGAAAGAAGAGTTCAAACCTTATTTTGAGGTGGTAACTGAAACGGACGGACTTTCAGGCTTAGAACGCGCACGTACTTACGATGCTGATCTCATCATCTGCGACGTATTGATGCCGGGGCTTACGGGATTCGAAGTCACCCGCAAACTTAAAAATGATTTCGATACCAGTCATATACCTATTATATTATTAACGGCTATGAGTTCAGCGGAAAATCACCTGAAAGGCGTGGAAAGCGGAGCGGATGCATATATCACCAAACCATTCAGTCCCAAGCTATTACTGGCAAGAGCATTCCAACTGATAAAGCAACGTGAAAAGTTACGAAAGAAATTCTCGGATGATCCGGGAATGATAACTCCTGCTATCTGTACGTCAGAGAAAGACAAACAATTTGCCGATAAGCTTCAGGCTATTCTGGAAGAACAGATTAGTAACAGTGAATTCGCCGTAGATGACCTTGCTTCAGTAATGGGACTGGGGCGTTCAACCTTTTATCGCAAGGTACGTGGAATAACCGGTTATTCCCCCAATGAATACATGCGTATCATCCGCATGAAGAAAGCTGCCGAACTTTTACTTGAAAATCGTTATACAGTGGCAGAGGTATCTTACAAGATAGGTATCGAAGACCCATTCTATTTCAGTAAATGCTTCAAGAAACAGTTCGGAGTATCTCCATCCGTATATTTACGCGGTAAGAATGATCCGGAAGAAAAGGAAAATGATGATAAAGAAGAAGAGACTTTTGAGCAAGAATGAATATAGAAATCCCGGGATTTAAAACTTCCCGGGATTTTCCATCTAAGAATAAATTAATTATTCGCTATCTTAACAAGCATAGATTAGACATATTTAAATATTTCCGTATCTTCTCAATCTATACTTTTTATTTCCTTCAATCTCTCTCAAAAAATCTCATCATACATATATTCTGTTATTTAAAACGAATCCAATCAATATTCATTAAATTATCAGAGCTATTTCCATAAAAGCGTAAAACGACATTATGAATATCCGTAATTTTTCCCACCGGGCATTCTAGCTCCACCCATACTTCCTCTCCACCTGTAGCAGGAACCTTACAATTACCAACTACTGTACCTGATGTATCATCAAGTACAACTTCTATCTCAGAATTTTCAGATAAACCAGAAACTCTAATTTTTAATTGAGTAGCCCCTTTTTTCCCAAAATCAATATTAGAGAATTGAATATAATCGAAATTATTACAGGAGGTCACATATCTATTTCCCTTATTGGACTGCACAATACTAGTTCCTGCCAACTTATCTGCATTTTCAGCCTCCATAGTCTCATATGGAGACATTTGATTTATTGAAGAGTTAGAAATCACACCAGTTACAGGTTTCACTGGTATAGGAATTACCTTCTTTTCAGGTGTACCTTTTACCACTATACGTATCCCTTTTTCTGTAATCTTTCCATTCCATCTAACCGCTATCTCTTTCGCATAGCCCGAGCCTATTCGTGTAAAAGGATATTTTTTGCCATTAATCGTTACAGAAATATTTTCTTCAAAATTATCTGATAAATATAAAGTACTTACAGGCATTGGACTCTCCGTCCGAATCACGATTTCCCTATCTTGCATATATTCACCGCTTTCCTTACAATCTATATAACCGTAACCTTCCGGAGAAATGAACATTGCATTTTTCATTTCATGATTCATCGTTTTAGGAATAATTGGTTTTATCCACAATTCTTTACTACGAAAATCGCGATGAAACCCTACAATATCATAATAATTTCTCCACATAGCAGGAATACTTATATATTGCTTTTTACTCTTTATATTTGTCGATACCCATTTCGGTTCATTCACAAGAGGCAAAATATTCAATGGATGATCAAAAACTCTGTCACGATCCAAATACTGTCGCAAATAGGAATCTTTCTGCATGGCATGCCATTGATCTAATCGACCAGTATTAAGTAATAATCCCCCATAATGGGCTAAAATATAAGGACTCCATTCGTCATAAGTACCTTCCGGATATCCAAGTCCACGATAATAAGGATAATAATAATTCTCCAATTTACTTAATATAAAATCTGTATCTTCCGCTTTCCATATTTCTCCTAATTTCAGATGAAAAGCCAACCACTGCCCGGCAAATATTGATTCGCAATACTTCCCTGCCACAAATTGTCCATCTCTGATATAACGATTATGAAAAGAATTCACTACCATCTTATACGCATTCTCATATAATTTTACTAAATCAGCCTCCCCTTTTTCACCTGCCAGTTGTATCATCATCTTATAAGCAACAGCTGAAAGATTAGAATTATACGGATCTGGATTTCCTCCGGCATCATAAGAGTTCTCTGATCCATCGAATGTAAATGGATACTTAGTACTGCCATATTGTTCTACCTGATCAAGGATTCGTTGCGCAGCCTTTTTAACATACGGCCATAATAAATCAAATTGCTTACGGTCAGCTGTCGCCCGGTAAATCTCAAAAACAGATATAATAAAACCACAATTCAAATCAACCCATTTCTGAATATTTCTATAATCTATATGCTCTGTATCATCCCAAGAAACAAGGACTGATCTTTTTTCCCGCTCTTTACCTACGCTCATTACATTAAAATCATGATGTATCTGTCCATTTTTCATCTGCGTTCTAGCCCAATAAGCTAATTCCTGCCATGCATAATAGGGAATCAACATATACATAATCTGCCTTGCCAACCACATTTGATCCATCGTACCAAAGCAAGTCCATTGTCCTTCAGCAAAAGCTACCCTCCCATCTTTTTTATACATTGAATTAGTCACAACATTAACCAAAGTATTCAACGTCTGATTTTTTAGCCAACCGGGTAAATTAGAAGCCCGCATTCCTGTTACCAGCTTTTCTGCATTATATTTCAATTTAGAAAATACCTTTAAACCATGTTCAGCAATCGCTCTCGGAGTTTTGTACAAATTCTTATAATAACCAATTTCAGGGTCAGTACGATCATACCAAGCCACCACAAAATATATTTTCTGAGTTTCATGTGGCAACAGGTTCATTTTTACAGCAACCTTGCCTGTATGTGCCTGTTCTTGCGAGGAAGAACAAACACCGCTCCTCAAAAAACGGTTTTCCTTGTCATCGCCTACTGATACACCTGCCTTGGAATGACTAGTTTTCACCAAGATACTCCATTCATCACTATAGATTCCTTTTGCCGGTAAAGAGAAAAATGGAGCACTTTCACTATTCCATTTGAGAGCAAAAGCAGAAATAACGTCCGAACTTTCCATATTGGTAAGGCTAATCTCATATAAAGCATAAGGAAGATGCATATTCGTATAATCCTTATTATCTAAAGGTGAGATTCCTGTTAATTCGATTCTCACTCCATTAACAGAGCCGAAATCAACTTTATGCAAAGGCCAAATAGCATCATCATTTGGTCTTCCATGGGTAAGAATTGCTTTTAAAATATTCCTCGTCTCTATTTGCCCATTCCGGTTTGTAAAAAGTTGGAATTGTGCGTCTGCTACATTCTTGAAATCGTAGGCATCAGCTGGTGGAACAGTCATCGCTGAGAATGTTCCGGTATTCGCATCAAACTTAATAGCCCCGCACCCAAACCCTCCAAGCGGTGTTCCTGTAGTACCATTTACGATTTGTTCATCAAATGAAAAAAAAGAGTTATTATTGACATTAATACTATCACTAGCCAAAGCATTAATGGAATTAATTAAAAAGAGTTGTATTAGAAGTAATACCGAGTAATAACATTTTATATTCATATCATCGATCTATATTAAGTAATTAAAAATTTATAGCAAAACGATTCAGAGCCACCTTATTTTATCTTGAGCTTTGTAGCCTTGCCATTGTACGAGACAGTCACTCCAGAAGAAGAGGTAGAGATTCCAACTCCTGATTGTGGAGAAACCAGAACGATGTTAAAGGTTCTTTTTCCCTTCATGCCAGGAAATACTCCTTTTCTTTTGCCTATCTCCAATTCTTTTTTCGCATCATTCCAGTTTAATTCAATTGTACTGAATTGTCCCTTCTCATAATTATAGTTATTGCCTTCATCTTCATAAATCATAAATGAGGCATCCGCTCCGGGATAAATACGAATTTCTAATGATTCATTTTCTCCCTCCTCCTGAGAGGTATATTGCTTTACCGGACCAAATGGAATAATCGAGCCAGCCTTAACAAACAAAGGTATTTTTTCCATATCAACATCTATATCAACACTTTGTCCTCCTTGGTATTTCCCTCCACGCCAAAAATCAATCCAACCAGCAGCATAATCAGGAAGATATGTATTCCATTTACTTACATTTGCTTTAGTAACCGGAGCAACTAACAATGAAGGCCCAAACATAAACTGATGATTTTGTTCCAAAGCTTTCCTATCATTTGAAAAATCCATCACTAGCGGACGCATCAAAGTAGAACCCGAGAAAAAAATTTCTGCATTTTGAGAATAAATATACGGAAGCATACGGTATCTCAAATCCAAGTATTGAGCAACAATACCTTCTACCTTGTCCCCATAACGCCAAGGTTCCGTGTTGCTTTTATAGCCATGTACTCGCATCAATGGGAAGAAAGTTCCCGCTTGGACCCAACGAATAAACATCTCATGATATTCAGGACTGGTATACTGGTTACGAGGTCGGAAAAATCCACCGGCATCATAGGTCCACCAAGGTAATCCACTTGCCATTTGCCCCAATCCTCCAGTAATTTGACGGCGCAAAGTTTCCCAATCGTATCCAACATCACCCGACCAAGTAGCTGCAGCATAGCGCTGCATTCCTGAAAATCCACTTCGAGTAAAAATCATGGCTCTTCTTTTCGAATCATCCCGACGTAAGCCTTCATAGATAGTTTTACTAACATATAAAGGATAAACATTTCGGTAAACTTCCCCTGGAATCTGGCCTTTATTGACTCGACGATTCTTTAAATCATCGTTTTCCGGCTCCGTAGCATCTTGCCACCATGCGTCAATACGATAAGGTTTTAATAATTTTTCATTAAAATTCTTCCAATAAAATGCAGCTGCATTGGGATTAAAGAAATCAAGCCACTCGGTACCAGAAATATAATATCCCTTTTCCTCTATTTGCTTACCAAGTGTAGACTTTCTACTCACTTTTGACCATACAGAAAGCATTAATCGCATATTCATGTCATGAAGTTCTTTCACCATTGCAGCTGGATCAGGATATCGGTCCTCATCAAACTGCATAGCATTCCAACCATACTTTCCCCAATATTGCCAATCTTGTACAATCATATCAATTGGTAATTTCCGTTTACGAAACTCTCTGGCATTTTCCAAAAGATCTTCTTGGGTATTATATCTTTCCCGACAGTGGATATACCCTATTGCCCACAATGGCATTAAGGGTGCAGCTCCTGTCAATTCTCGATAACTGGCTATAACTTCATCCCCAACTCCTGCAAATACTGTATAATCTAATGTTTGAGCTACTGGAGAGCGAAATATTGTTTCATCCGTCACTTTACGCCAATATAATAAAGGTTTATCGTTTCGTTCACCTTGTACTTCAATTTCATGTTTTCCTTTCTCTAACTTCACAATCAACGATGTAGTGGGAGGCAGCCAAGTATTGTTAACGTCTATAAGATTTCGGCCGTCTATAGACAGAAAATATTTGCGTGCCATACGTTGCCCAACATCTAATAATAAAGAATAATTTCCCGTTTCCGGCACTGTTAATGAAGCTGTAAACAGGTTTATACGTCTCACTTCCTTTTTATTTCCACTAGTACTTGTAGCATCCACCGTGATTTCTTCCCCATTTTCTGTCCCAGGAATCAGTTTTACATAATCTTCTGCCGGATTAAAATCCGTCAATCCATAATTATTCCATAGCAAACCATATCCTTTACTTGACAAGATAAACGGAATCGAAATCTGGGTATTAACCTGTGTCATGCGCCGGGTCAATCCACGAATGTTAAGATATCCATCCTGAAACTGTCCCGTACCGTAAATATATTCATCCACAGGAGATATGAATTTCTGTTCAGCAACAAAAGTTGGTTCCCCTTGTACAGTTGAGTTAACCATTGACCTCCCCCCAGCTTTCTCCTGTAAAATAACCCGTCCATTTCGATCCTTAAAAGTTAATGCCTCAGTTTGCTTATCAAACATAACCGAAATTCCGTCAAGGGTGAATGATACCTGTTGATCATTTTCCTTTATCTGAGGCTTAGGAGCCTTAACGCTTTCAGTATAAATCAGTTCCTCCACCGGCTCAGAATCTGGTTGACTAAACTGTACACGAATGGAATTTTGATTCAAAGGAATAAGCGTTAACTTCCCTGTTTTCAGTTCCAATTCAATTTTACCAGAAGCAATACGCTTAGCATTTGAGATTATTGTTCCTCCCGCAAAAATATTCTCTACACCCAATATTAAAAGTGCAAAAACAATCAAAAAAACTTTTTCTTTACTCATATTTCCTATTTTTAGTTTATTTTCATTTGTACATTTTTCCATTCACTTTCACATTCTCAAAACGAATGTTATCGGCTCCAATTATTCTATTAATCGTTGATTCCCCAACACCATCAAACACACAATCTTTTATAAAAATGTCCTGTATCTGCGTTTTGTCTTCAAAACCATCCAAATGCAACACGTACTGACTTTTCTTACTTATAATATTTTCCAAATAAATATTATGGAAATAAGGGAGATAGGGGCCTTTCTCTACTCGCCAATATTTCATTTCGATCCCTAAAATAGACTCTTTACATTCACCAACAAAAATATTTCTGACAAATAAGTTCTCTACTTCACCACCTCGTATCGCATTCGATTTGATACGAATAATACGATCCAACTCCGGACTGTCCATCCGGCAATTCTCTACCCACACATTACGGCATCCTCCAGTCACCTCACTACCTATAGCTACTCCCGCATGCCCATCCTTCATACGGCAATTACGCACTATTATATTCTCACTTGGGATATTCCAAAAGCGCCCATCTTCATCGCGCCCTGATTTAATAGCAATACAATCATCACCTGTATCAAAATCACAATCTTCAATCAATACATTATTACACGACTCCGGATCGCAGCCATCATTATTATAACCATGACTTTGCATCTTCACCTTCCTTATTGTTACATTTTCTGACAACAAAGGATGGATCAGCCAAAATGGAGCACGATTAATCGTAAATCCTTCCAGAAGAATATTTTTGCACTTATAGAGATTGATAAATTGAGGTCGTATGCTACTCTTTCCACTAAACACACGTTTGTCAAAAGGAACAGAATCCTCTTTCATTTCATAAAGCAATGTCTTTTCGTTTGTATGCTTACCATCTTTCTGCACCACACCTCGAATTCTCTCATCACAGAACCAATTTGATCTATCAGCTTGCCCATCCATTATACCATTACCGGTAATTGCAATATTTACTTCCTCATAGGCATATATTAGTGGAGAAATATTATAACAGTCAATTCCCTCAAGACGTGTCCGTACCGTATCAAACAGATTATAATCCGTAGTAAACTTAAGCACCGCACTGTCAGCCAAATGTAAATTCACGTTTGATTTTAATCGGATGGGAGCTGTCGGATATATTCCTTTAGGAATAATGACTTTTCCCCCTCCTTGAACTGAGCACTCAGTAATAGCCTGATTTATCGCTTTCGTATATAACGAATCCTTTCCATCATAATAATCTGTAATCACATAATTTTTATCAGGAAACGTAGGAGGTACTATCTGCTCATAAACCTCGATCATTTTATCCCATGGATCCACCTTTTTATAGTAACAGGAAGATAAGGATACAGTAAATACTAATAAGGACACTGACATTTTAATTTTATCCAATCGCATAGCTTTATTTTTAGAATTTAGTGCAAATGTAGGCGGCTACCTCAAGACGTTCTTATACTATTTGTGCGATTGATTACACAAATTGACCATCAACCAATTTCTTGGTTAATTTATATTCAATTAGATTTTTAAATGTATAACTTTGTATCATATTCACCTTTGATTTAATCGATATGAGAGTAAAAATACACCTATTGGTAATATTGTTTTTTTGTATATGGAATACGAAGCTAGTGTCCGCTCAAGGTTTAATCAGTGTTAAACACTATTCTATTGAAGACGGTTTATCGCAAAGTAAGATTCAAAGCATTCTACAAGATAAAGAAGGGTATATCTGGCTGGGCACTTGGAACGGATTGGAGAAATTCGATGGGTATACTTTCAAAAACTATAAATCTTACCCCACAGATAAAGTTAGACTACAACATAATCGATTACAGGATGCTAAAATGGGACATAATAATACTATTTGGTGTGAAACTTATGACTATAAAATATATTTATTTGATATCGCAGCCGAAAGTTATATCGATGTTTTTTCATATCACCCAGATATAAAGCAATGCGAATCAATAAACAAAATGATCCCTCTAGAAAATGGTATACTCTGGGTGATAGGAAATGATGGTAGTCTTTGGCGCATTGACGAAAAAAGATACAAAGAGAAAGAAGGCCTAATATATATTCCTCCATTTTCTGTTCCAGAGCATGGAAATCAAATATATTCAATCGCCCTTGATCAGTATAACAACGAATGGGTATTAACCAATAGAGGACACTGGATTTATGGAAAGAATAAATTGTCTGGTAAAAGAAAATTCAAACATGCTGTCAGAACAGACAAACTTTTTTTTCTGGCGGAAGACACTGGAAAACTAGCTGTTTATAACTCCGATCATCAAATACAAGACATCGAAATTCCACATCCCATCCAATCTTTTTATGAATTATCTCTTTTGCAAGACAAGAAATTAGTACTCACAACCGAACGCGGTATTCTTATTTTTGATTATCTGACAAAATCCTTCCAGTATATAACTATTGATGAAAAAGCAGAACCTGTAAGACCTGAACAAGTATTTCAAGCACGCAATGGAACTTTATGGATGTTCAATGGTCGAGAAAAAGTAATGCAATGTAATATGAATGACGGCGTTATTCATTTTATTGATTATCCTACCACTACTCAACATATAAACAACAGTTTTATTCACGAAGACGACCATGGAACTATCTGGATATTACCTCCCCTTGGCGAACTCTCTTTTTACAATTCCCAAACTCAACGTTTCGAACAAGCTTACTCATACGACAAAGGAAATAAAATTTACTACCAAGCTGTAGGAATGAACTATATGATAAATTCTCATCACAACCTCTGGGCCCGGTGTGGATCAGGATTTGATAAAATATCCTTTTCGAACGGAAGTTCTCAATATATATCCAATACAGATGGTATAGAAGTACGAGGTTTATTCATTGATAGTAATGGGTACTTATGGGTAGCCTCTAAAAATCAAAAAGTAGAAATTTATGATGACAACCAAAACTATTTGGGTAATCTAAGTGCATCCGGAAATATAGCCAAAGACAAACAGCTGTCTCTAGGTGCAGATATCTATTGTTTCTTTGAAGATAAGCAACATAGAATATGGATGGGGAGCAGGAGAAATGGTTTATATGTAGCCACCCAAGGAATAAACGGATATAAATTAACTCAATTCACACATCAACCAAATGACTCAACCAGCATTAATTCCAATTCCATTTACTCCATCTGTGAAGACTTACAAGGGCGTATTTGGATTGGAACATACGGCGGCGGCGGCAATCTTGTTGAAGGAACTTTTCCAAATCTACATTTCATTCACAAAGGAAACAGGTTAAAACTCTACCCAGAAGTTCAATGTTCAAAAGTAAGAACAATGAGATGTACCTCTGATGGCATTATAATGGCAGGAACAATGGATGGTTTATTAACATTCTCTACAAATTTTGAAGAATTAGAGAAGATAATATTTTATCACAATAAAAGTGAAGAGTCACGTTCAGAGAGTTTAAGCAATAATGATGTATTCTATACACTCGAAACCAAATCGAAAGAAATATACGTCATTACATATAGTGGTGGACTTAGTAAAATGATCTCTGATAATTTATTATCAGAACAAATTCAATTCTTTCACTATAATAAAAAGAACGGATTACCTTCGGATATGACCTATTCTATAACAGAAGATAAAAAAGGATATTTATGGATTAGCTTTGAAAACTCTATTTGCAAATTTGATCCAAAGAAGCACCAGTTTGAAAACTATGACCGATTCAACCTTCACACATATTTACCTATTACCGAAGTGCCTTCTGTGTTAGACAATGATGATAAAATGTATATCGGAACCTATGAAGGAACTCTACAGTTAGATTTAAAAAAACTCCAAAAAAGTTCCTTTATTCCACCAATAGTCTTCACAAAAGCTGATATTCGCAAAAACGATAAACTCTCTATCTCATCATCTATTTTAGACAATACGTTAAAGTTAAAAGCCGACGAACGTAATGTATCTATCTCCTTTGCTGCCTTAGATTTTACCAATAAAGAAAAATTAGAATACGCCTATCGACTGAGAGGGGTTAGCGAAAAATGGACCTATATCAACCAAAACCATACAGCCAGTTTTGTCAACTTACCGGCTGGAAACTTTATCTTAGAAGTCAAATCAACCAATGGAGATGGAGTCTGGGTAGAGAATATAACCGCACTCGCCATACACGTAGAACCCACTTTCTGGGAAACTAAATGGGCATGGATGGTTTACGCTTTTCTTATACTGGTAACCATATTTATAGTGTCGGGAATTCTGGTATACACTCTAAATTTAAGAAGAAAAGTAGATTTTGAGCAACAACTTACTAATCTTAAATTACGCTTCTTCACCGATATCTCACATGAACTTCGTACACCGCTCACTCTGATAGCTAATCCTATCGAAGAGGTAATCAATAATGAATCTTTGAGCCAAGAGGGACATGAGAATATGATAACTGCTAAGCGGAATACTGACCGGATGTTAAAGCTTATCAATCAAATACTTGACTTCAGAAAAATACAAAATAACAAAATGAAGTTATATATCGAACAAGTAGATGTTTTACCACTGTTTAAGCAAACATTCGAAAATTTCTCCAGCATAGCACATCAAAAAGATATTCATTTTGAACTAAACTGTCCACAAGAATATCAAACCATTTATACAGATATTGATAAGCTTGAAAAGATACTATTTAATCTGCTATCCAATGCATTCAAATATACACCGAACGGAAAAAATATTCTCATAACAGTTACTTTCGATAAGAATGCCTTGAACTTTAGTATAAAAGATGAGGGGAAAGGATTCGATTTATATCAAATCGATACTCTTTTTAAACGATTTGAGACACTAGGCCAAAAAGATAATAATTTATCAAGTGGCATCGGACTTTCATTAGTGAAAGAATTGGTGCACCTACTACATGGATCTATAAAAGTAGATAGTACTTTAGGTAAAGGAAGTGTTTTCGAAGTATCCCTTCCTATAAACTACGATGCTTTTAAGTCTGATGAAAATATTGAATTTATCATGAATGATAGCCAGCAGACCACTACTTCTTATAAAATTCCAGAAAACACAAGTCCGACAGAAGGTGCAGATAAAAACATTGATATTCTGATAGTTGAAGATAATGAAGAATTAAGGCATTTCCTGGTGAATATGTTGCAAAAGGATTATCGGATACTAGAAGCCGCAGATGGTAAATCCGGACTTGACTTAACAGTTTCAGCGATGCCAGATCTCATCATCAGTGACATTATGATGCCCGTAATGGATGGAATCGAGTTATTGGAAGCTGTGAAAAAAAACCATGATATCAGTCACATCCCTTTTATTCTTTTATCTGCTAAAGCATCATTAGATGACCGGATTCAAGGATTAGAATACGGTGCTGACGATTACATAACTAAACCTTTCAGCTCAAGTTATCTGAAAGCAAGAATCAGTTCGCTTTTGAAACAGCGGGATGCACTTAGGCGTCATTTTACAAGAAAATCCGGAGATATTTCTCCTTCAATACCTCAAATAACTCATTTTGATGAAACTTTTATCAACCAGATAGTACAAGCCGTAGAAGAAGGTTTGCAAAATCCTGATTTTAAGATTGAAGACCTTGCGGATAGTATGAATCTAAGTAGAACAGTGTTCTATCGGAAAATCAGGTCATTATTGGGGGTATCTCCCATCGACTTTGTTAGAGATATGAGAATAAAAAGAGCCGTTCAACTATTAGATTCTGAAGCATACACAATATCAGAAGTGGCTTATATGAGCGGATTCTCATCACCTCAATATTTTAATAGAGTATTTAAAAACATAATGAATTGTACCCCCACAGAATATAAGACAAGCAAATAACACAAAAAAACAGGATAAAAAGTACACTTGGTCAAATAGTACACGTTAGAAAACAAGGAGTGCAAAGCCTTTTTCATACTTTCCAGTAGATTTGCATCAAATATTTAGCAAGATAGTATGCTAAATTTAGTTTTACAATAATAAGTTTTATGTATAACTAAGGTTAGATTATACAAAAAAATAGGCCGCTTGTGATAAGTAGCCTATTGTTTTTATATTGTCATACACATTAGTATCTAAAAACAAAGTATCTAATTATTTTAATCAATTAATATTTAATACATTAAGAACCATGAAGAAAAAGAAAAAATTACTCGTTGCAGGAATAGCATTGTCAGTGCTATTCAGTACAAATTTACAGGCGCAAACTGTAAATTACACGCCTTTTGAAACAAAGGAATCACAGAAGATTGTAAATGAGCTCTACAATCGTATGACCCTTGAAGAGAAAGTTGCTCAATTGCATGGGATAGTTCCCGGATCATTGGTAGATAAAAATGGAAAACTATCTGATGAAAAATGCCGTAAGAATATACCTAATGGCATAGGGCACGTTTGCCAATTCGCATGTGCACAGGAATTAGATCCTGACAAACTGCGAGATTTTGTAGCCGACCTTCAAGAATGGTTACGCAAAAACACGCCTTCGGGTATTCCAGCAATTTGCCATGAAGAAGCTATCAGTGGATTTGCCGCAAAAGGAGCTACCGTATATCCTCAACAGTTAGGATTGGCTTGCACATGGAATCCTGATTTAATGATTGAAAAATCAAGGCAAACAGCCGAAGCTATGCGTAAAGTAGGTAGCACAATGGCATTGTCACCAATGGTAGATGTTGTACGTACTTCTACATTCAACCGCATCGAAGAAAGTTATGGAGAAGATAGTTATTTATCCGGTGCTATGGGAGTAGCTTTCGTTCAGGGTTTGCAAGGCAATGATTTAGCCAAAGGAGTTGCTGCCTGTAGTAAACACTTTCTTGGTTATGGTGGAGGTAGTGAGTCTCCGGAGAAAGAATTAACCGAAGAGATCCTTTTCCCTCATGAAGCTATCATTCGCTGTGCAGGCAGCAAATGCACAATGACGGGATATCATTCCTATAAAGGTAAACTGGTGGTAGCAAGTGCACCTTTGATTCAAGACTATCTCCGCGGGAGAACAGGTTTTGACGGTATAGTGGTTAGTGACTACGGTGCTATCGGCCGTCTATACAAAGGAGATGATATGTTGGCTAAGTGTGCAGCAGAAGCTATGAATGCAGGTAATGATCTTGAGTTCAGCAATGGTAAATGTTATCCTCATTTACCGGAAGCAATGGCATCGGGAATAGTGAGTGAAGCACGATTTGAAGAGGCGGTTAAACGTGCTTTAACCCTAAAAGTAAGATTAGGAATGTTAACTCCTAATGCTAAGTTATTTGAAAAAGGTCACTTAAACTTAGACACTCCGGATTATCGTCAAACAGCCTACGAACTGGCATGCCAGTCTGTAGTATTGCTAAAGAACAACGGTGTGTTACCGCTTAAACCGACAGCCAAGATAGCATTAGTTGGTCCTAATGCAAACTCTTTTTGGAGCTTGATTGGTGATTATGCTTATCCTTCCATGCTTGCTTTCTGGAGAAGAAAAAAACCGGATGGACAAAATCCTTACTTGATCCCATTGTATGATGGCTTAAAAAACAAAAAACCAGCCTCTATGATAGTAGGCTACGAACGTGGCTGCGAATGGAGTCTACCGGGAGAAGCCACTATTAAATCATCAGGCGATGTAGATCCTCGTACCAGTCAATTAACCGCAATGATGGTAGAATCAGCCGATCATACAGACTGGAATGCAGCAATCAAATTGGCTAAAGAGAGTGATATTATAGTAGCAGCCGTAGGAGAAAATCCAGCTCTTTGTGGAGAAGCTCGCGTAAGAAAAGGCATCGATTTACCCGGTGACCAGGAGAAATTCGTAAAAGAGTTAATAGCAACAGGAAAGCCTGTCGTATTGGTGATAATGGGAGGACGCCCACAAGTTATCGATGAAATAGAAAAAGGCTGTGCTGCTATCATGCATGCATGGTATCCCGGCGAAGAGGGTGGTAACGCTGTAGCCGATATATTATTAGGCAATGTCAACCCCTCGGGAAAATTATGTGTCAGTTACCCCAAAACAGAATCAGAAGAGAATA
>ENA-OPCV01001157-OPCV01001157.1-human-gut-metagenome-genome-assembly--contig:-NODE-1157-length-20837-cov-2.882543_pt1 | contig 20837 bp, 15 predicted proteins | sample MGYA00241257_ERZ501494 | MGnify/ENA primary metagenome ERZ501494 (study PRJEB25962, sample SAMEA2042618) | human gut metagenome | biome: human gut; feature: human-associated habitat; material: faeces...
ATGTATAAATATGAATCTTCTCATGGGCATTGGCTTCCACCATCTTCGGGGTCAGGATACAGGCGGAACAGTCCAGAGTCGGGAAGGTTTTGTCCAGCTGGGACATTCTTCCACCGATACTCGGCTCTTTCTCAACGATATCTACTTCATAACCTGCATCTGCGATGTCCAGGGCTGTCTGGATACCTGCAATACCACCACCGATGACCAGGGCACGTTTTGTTACACGGCTCTCGCCCGGCTGTAAAGGTGCGTTCAGGTTTACCTTTGCAACTGCCGCTCTCATCAGGATAACGGCTTTCTTTGTTGCCTCTTCCATATCTTTATGGATCCAGGAACAATGTTCACGGATGTTGGCGATTTCTACCATGTATGGGTTCAGTCCGGCTCTTTCCGCTGCTTTTCGGAAGGTAGCCTCATGCATACGTGGGGAACAGGAACAAACGACCATTCCTGTCAGCTGTTTTTCTTTGATTGCTTTTGCGATCAGTGCCTGTCCTGCTTCGGAACACATATACTGATAATCTTCTGCATGAACAACACCCGGCTCCATAAGAGCCATCTCTGCTACTTTTTTCACATCTACCGTTGCTGCGATATTACTTCCGCAATGACAGACAAATACTCCTATTCTCTGCACCAGGGTTACCTCCTATATCTTCTGAATGCACTGACTAACAACTGCTGCGGCAGTTCCGGATCCAGCAGTTCCGGAATCTCATCCGGTGTCAGATAGTTCTGACCTTTCTGGCGGACTACCAGCTGTCTTGCTGCGTCGATCAGTTTACCCGGTTTTACATCTCTCGGACAACGCTCTACACAGGCAAAGCAGGAGAGGCATTTCCACAGAGATTTGGAATTTACCAGTTCTTCGATGTTGTCGTTTGCCACATAGGATACAAACTGATGTGGTTTGATGTCCATCTCGTTGAAAGACGGGCAGGAAGCGGAACATTTACCACATTTCATACATTTGAGGGGATTGACACCGCTGATCTCTTTGATCAGTTCTGCCTGTTTCTTTTCATTTGTCATGCCTGTGCCACCTCCTTATCCGATGTCAGTGTCTGCAAAGCCTCTTCTTTTACGCCAAGAGCTTCTGCCAGAAGTTCTGTGAAATAATGAACCGGAAGTTTTCCGTTTCCACTCTTGTTCAGGTTATATAGACACAATGGACAGGCGGTGATCAGCATCTCAGCACCAAATCCTGCTGCGCTGTCCATGATATTGTTGCACATGTTTCTGGACATGTCTTTTTCTTTCAGAGAGATATATCCGCCGCAGCACTCATTCCGGTATGGATATACAACCGGTGTAGCACCGATGGCACGGATAAAGTCTTCGATGATGGTCGGATTCTCCGGATTATCAAACGCCATGATCTTGCCCGGGCGAAGAAGCAGGCAGCCATAGTAAGCACCGATCTTCTTTCCTTTTAACGGACTGACCACTTTTTTCTTTAATTCATCAAATCCTACGCGGTCACGGAGCACTTCCAGAAAATGGAGCACTTCTGTCTCGCCCGCATACGGTTCTTCCAGTTTCATGTAGTTGTTTGCTCTGGTACGAATGTCTTCTACGTTCTTCATATCATCGTTGACACGTTTGATCACATGATGACAGGCAGAACAGAGAGTTACCAGATCCTGACCTTTTTCTTTGGCCTGGTTCAGAGCACGGACGGAAGAAAGTTTGGTGGCAATTTCATCAGAGCCAAGTGGATAGACACCACCGCAGCATTGCCAGTTGTCTATTTCTTCCAGTTCAAATCCCAGTGCCCTTGCAGATACTCTGGCATATGCATCCAGATCTCTTGCTTTTGTTCTCAGGGTACAACCCGGAAAATAACTGTACTTCATAGTTCCTGTATCCTTTCTTTATGTAAATTTCCTGCCTGTCGGCTATTGTTGCAGCCGACCGACATTCGTTACTGGCTGTTTAGTCCAGATTGATCTGTGCGATAACCTCTTTCAGCGCATCGGCACTCTTATGTAACTGCTCGATCTCTTTTTTGTTCATACGCATCGGCACTTTACCCTGGATACCGTTCGGTCCGACCAGTGTCAGTGTGCTCAGGCATACATCATCGATTCCGTACTCGCCGTGCATCATGGAAGATACCGTTGTAATGGAATCAGAGGAAGATGTCAGGATAGAGCAGAGTTTGCATACGGAAGCAGATACTGCATAGAAAGTAGCACCTTTTCTCTTGATGATCTGTCCGCCGGATTTCTGTACGTATTCGAGCATCGCATCTTTGTCCACTTCTTTTACTTCTTTTCCCATGCTCTTTACAATATCGTAATATTCATCCAGACTTACACCGGATACATATGCGCCGGTCCACGGGATGAAGGATGTGTCACCATGCTCACCAAATACATATGCATGAATGTTGTTCTGTGCTACATTAAGATGCTCGGAGAGTCCGCAGCGAAGACGGGCAGAATCCAGAATGGTTCCGGATCCGATGATCTGGTTTTCCGGCAGTCCGGAAATCTTGGTAAATACATAGGTCATGATATCTACCGGGTTACTTACGATGATATATAATGCATGCGGAGCTACTTTTACGATCTCCGGTGTGATAGATTTCAGAATGTTTACGTTGGTCTGTGTCAGTTCGATTCTTGTCTGACCTGGTTTACGGGCGATACCAGAGGTGATGATAACGATGTCGGAATCTTTTGCATCCTCGTATTCACCGGCAACGATGGAGATCGGGTCTCTGAAGCAGGTTCCCTGTGCGATATCCATGACTTCGCCTTCTACTTTTTCTTTGTTAATGTCGATCAGGACGATCTCTGACGCAACATTCTGATTAGATAAGGTATACGCAATTGTGGAACCAACACTTCCGGCTCCGATAACTGTAATTTTGCTGCTCATAGTGTCTCCTTCTTCCTTTCTATTTGTCTATTTTTTAACAATTGTGGCAAAAAAATATGAAATCTTCGCTTTCTATCAATTAGCTTTTTTGGATTTTCTCATAAAAATATAAGAGTTCACACTTCTCCCTCCGCTAAGATAAGTATCAGCTCGATTCCATTTGGATATATTATAACGTATTGATAAGATTTTAACAAGTGTTTTTGCAAAATTTTATCAATTTTGTTTATGAATTCGGAAAGGAGCTGTCAGTGGCAGCTCCTTTCGGTGAGGCGTGCAGATTGCAGGAATGATTTTTCAAACACGCTCTAAAACGCATATTCATCTACCGGCAGGTTCATCAGTTTCCATTCGTTTCCTTCTTTGCAATAACTTGCGACGAAATAGATTTCATTATCCTCTTCTTCGATTTCGTCCCAATAATTGATGTAGGTTTCTTTTCTTTGTGCTGTTCCTCGCAGGTCTATCTCGGTGCCTGTGGGGGATGCATCCAGCGCTGTGTTGATGTTACTGATGACGAGTCCTGTGATTTTTCCGGAGCCGTTGCCCTTTATCTTGTTCGTCAGATTTTCATAGTAGTTCTTAATATAATCATCTTCCAGAGCGCCGGAAAAAAATACGTCCTGTACTTCTTTGAACGGTTTTCCCTGCAGTGCGCTCTCCACAAGAAATTTAATATCTTCCCCCGCCTGTTCACCAAGTGCCTGCAGGGTTTCGTCTGTTGGCATCAGATCTATTCTTTCTTCTTCACTTCCATAAGAAGTTATGGCTGTGTTTTCACAGTAAGGTTTCATTCCCTCTTCTGTTACCTGCATCTGATAATCGCCGGTAAACATATATGGAATCGTTATGCTTTTCCAGCCATCCTGCTCTGTCGCCGCACTGTCATCAACCTTCTCACCATTCAACTGTAATACGGCATTTTCCGGTATTGTATACGTAACATCGCTGACCCAGCTTTCTGTATCTGCAACCTTCCATTCGTCCCAGAAAAGATATTTTTTCTTTCCTGTTTTTGTCATCGTGATGTATTCTGCTGATTTGCTGTCTGCGCCTTTTTCTATATACTCCACATAGTACACTTTCAGATCCTGATCCTCAAGTTCGTCTTCCAGATTCTCCATATAGTCGTCATAATCATCGCTCTCTGCTCCAAATATCGAAGCAAGATCTCCCAGCTTGCTTACCGCATCACCGGTAAGTTGTTTTACGTCTGTGATATTGACAGATTTGTATTCCAACGGTTCCGCATTGTTTGCATTGGCTTCTACAAACATTTTCTTCGTCAGCAGATCGCTGTTTGGAAAATCACAAAAGTCATATGCCTGAGACCATTCCCGATCCGCTTTGATTTCCCAGTAATCCATAGCAGCTTTTTCCGGTGAAAAACGATTAGACATAATTTTGTAGGCACCTGCGAACAGTGCCACTGCCGCTACCGCTTCAATCCCGGCAATAACTGCAAGCCTGGAAACTGGTTTTTTCATTGTCATTCCCGGATATCCCGTTTTTTTCAGATTCTGCGGTCCATTATTACCCAGATATGGCTGTCCCTGATAAGCAGGGCCACCGGGATTTCCATAATTTCCCCTGTAATCCTTTTGTCTTCCTGGATTGTTCTCCAGTCGGTTATTCGATAAATTCTGATTTTGGTTTATGTTATTTTGTCTCATCTGCATATCGGAATCCGGCATCGTTCTTCCTGCAGGCTGTATCGGTACAGCCGTTTCGTTCAGATTCTGCTCCGGCACGGAATCTTCCTTCAATCTGGTTCCACACTCCATACAAAACAGAGACTCTTCCTCATTTTTTGTTCCGCAATTCGGACAATACATTTGTTGCACCCCCTTCTTAATCCCAGTTTTTCGAATCTTCATATGCCTGAAGAGCTTCTACATTTTTCTTCTCTACCGAAGAAAATTCAGCTGCCACAACATTCATATCCGTCTCTTTTGGCATATTCCGGTACCAGTCGTACTGATTAAAATAATCCGTATTTTCCTGTTTGGAAAACTGATATCCGTGGCGTGCATAGATTTCGTTGACCGCCCGGCGGCAAAGACTTCGGGTGGTCAGTGTCGCCTTCATTTCAGCCTTTGAAATAATAACGGTATCACTGTTCGGGAAGACGAATCCCGCATATGGATCTTCGTCTGTGTCGATGGTATTATCCTCAGCATCCGTTTCTGTGTCCGACGCATCTTCTGTATCCTGAATACCTCCAGCGATTGCATTTCCTCCATATGACACCGTCGCAGCAGAAGGATAATCTGCCGTCATATCCATATCATAATATTCCTGATCATTTTCCCGAAAGTCCGCAGGAAGTTCTGCTTTTACAGTTTCTCCTTTCGCCGGAGAAATCAGAACACCCGCAAGCAGCACGGCAAGCGCCGCCATATCCAAAATACCTAACATTACAACCGCAATGATAAGCCCCGTTGATTGTTTTTTCTTCTTTGTCATATTTTTACTCCTATTGTTTTATCGGCAGCGGATTGATCACTTTTCACAGTGCATCCGCTGCCGATACAGTCTGTAAGCTGTGCATCCACCGACAGCTTACAGCACATCAAAGATATCGCCCAGACTGTTGATCAGTCCACCTGCCATACTGTTCAGTGTACTTCGCACCAGTAGATATACAACCAGTCCCGCAATAATCGTAAAGCATAATTTTGCAGCAAAATATGCATACGGTTTTTTGTCTTCATCAATATCTGCCACTGCACAATATTGCGCAAACTGAATATAGGTTACCAAAGGTGCCAGAATACCGAAAAATACCAGTGCAATTTCCGGTGCGATTCCGATCAGAATTCCTTCTATTATAATGATAAATGTGGCGAACATATCTGTAGCACCAACAACATCGATATATGCCTGAAAGCGTGCTTTTGCCCCAAACAGAGCCGTAATCACTTTCAAAAATACCGCATCGATCACATCAATACCGGCAGTCGCCAGAATCACACACAGGATACTCTTGAAATATGGAATTTTAATATTCAGGTAGGAACTGTAACCTGATACCGCTCCTCTTATCTTCAATAGTACGATCAACAAAAAGATAAGGCAAACCACCATTTTCGTTGCGATAAATTCAATGCCGACTGCCGGATTATTGCTGTCTGCAATTGCTTTTACTCTGGTTACCGGTGCTTTCAGAATCGGCAGGATCTCAGAAAACATATTTTTCGTTCCGGCTACCAGCTGATCTTTCTTGTTATACAGCCATTCTGCCTCTTTGGTTCTCTGCTGATAATACTGTCCCTGCTTGTTGTATGGGTTCTGCTGATTTTGGTTGTAATACTGCCCCTGCTGCTGGCTCTGATTATAGTACTGATTCTGCTGGTTTGGGTCGTAATACTGCCCCTGCTGCTGGCCCTGATTATAGTATTGGTTCTGCTGGTTTGAATCGTAATACTGTCCCTGTTGCTGGCCCTGATTATAGTATTGATTCTGCTGGTTTGGATCGTAATACTGCCCCTGCTGCTGACCCTGATTATAGTACTGCTTTTGCTGCTGTCCGTCAGTTCCTCCGGTCAAAGATCCATATTCCTCCGTTTGTGGCTGCTGTGTATAGATCTGCTGTGATGCTTCCCGGTTTGCCGATGTGCAGGTACAAACCTCGCCTTCCTCTAATTTTCTTCCGCACTTGGTACAAAATTTTGCCATACGCTTTCCCTCCCTGTTTCTTCTTTGCAAAATTCTTCTTTTTCTTACCTTACATTTATTAAATTTTTATAAACTAAGAATTTAATTTTAGTATATGGACTGGCTTACTTCCTGTCAATCAAATTTGCTCTGTTAAAGGCAATTTTTCCTGTACACAGATCAAACCACAGGGAACATACCGCGCAAAAAAGTCATCTGCGCAGGCTGCTGCACAGATGACTTTTTCCATCTTTTCTTATCTTTACATAAACGATCTCCAATATCCAATCTGACGTTCATTGATTTCTTTGATCACTTCCGGTTCCACTTTGAAGTTCCGGTCAATATCCATCAGGCCATTGATCTCCTGCTGTACATCGCTGACCTGCGTATAGCAGAAGCCGCAGCAATATGGAATCTTCTTCACTGCTGTTGTGATATCATCAAAACGTCTGATGAAATCTTCTTTGGTATTTACCTTATTTCCATATCCCCATCCTGAATCATCGTTATTGAACGCAATTCCGCCGTATTCACTGATGATCATTGGCTGTCCTTTATACTCATATCCGTTTGCAAAGGCCGATTTTCCACTGCTGTGATATACTTCTGTAGTCATGATCTGATCTTTGTATTCGGTATAACGTTTGTACAAGGTATCTCCCACTTCTTCATAATCATGAAGTGTGATGATATCTGAAATAGTATGTTCCCATCCATCATTGACAATAACAGGCCGCATCATATCGAAGCTCTTCGTCAAATGGTAAACTGCTTCTGTAAAGTGCTGCTCTACTCTTCTGGTTTCCACCTGGCTTACACCCCAGGATTCATTGATCGGTGTCCAGGTAATGATACATGGATGATTGTAGTTCTGACGAACGATCTCCATCCATTCTTTGGCAAATTCTTCTACTGCATAATCCGAATACTGATAAGCAGCTGCCATCTCACTCCATACCAACATTCCTTTCACATCACACCAGTATAAGAATCTTTCATCCTCAATTTTCTGATGTTTACGAAGACCATTGTATCCCAGTGCATGGATCTTATCGATATCCTCGATCAGTGCTTCTTCACTTGGCGCAGTCAGATGCGAATCTCTCCAGTATCCCTGATCCAGGATCAGTCTCTGGTACAACGGATGACCATTTAACAGGATGTTTGGTCCGTCAATGCGGATCTCACGCATAGCAAAATAAGAACCAATCTCATCCACAGCTTCTCCTTTATATATAACTGTAAAATCAATATCATACAGATCCGGCTGGGACGGTGTCCAAGTGCAAACGCCCCATTCCAGTCCAATACTTCCATAATAGGATACGTTCATTGTTGTTCCCACATGTTTCTGGTTTGCCATTACAGACTGTTTTGCAACCGGAACACCTTTGAAGCTTACAGATGCGGTGACAATCAGATCTTCACCCAGAACTTCCTCCGCTGCATCTACTTCATATTCCAGTTTTAATGCCGCATTCTGCAGATCCGGTGTCATCTTGACAGATGCAAGGCCGATCTTCGGTACATACTCGCTCCATACAGTCTTCCAGATACCGGTAGTCTGAATATACCAGCAACCAAAATTCTCTTTGATCCAGCGCTGTTTTCCTCTTGGCTGCTGCGGATCATAAGAATCTTCCACTTTGACAGTCAATTCATTTTCTCCGTCATGCACCAGATTGGTAACGTCAAAAGAGCATCTTGCATAGCCGCCTCTGTGGCTTCCTGCATAGGCACCGTTTACCCATACTTTTGTAATAAAATCACTGCCCTCAAAGTGCAGGATATAACGATTGTTCTCCAGCTTCACACAATCTACGTTAATTGTACGATGATACCAGATAAAATCATGGCGGGTTTCATCCTGAATGCCGCTTAACTTTGTCTCATATGTGAACGGAACATTGATCTTTTTATCACCTTTGAATTCCTGATACCATTTCTCTTTTTCCCCGGCATTTTCATCATCGAAACCGAAATCCCAGGTTCCGTTCAGATTTTCCCAGTCAGTTCGCACAAACTGTGGTCTTGGATAGTCCTTGATGTAACATTTCATTTTTGCTTTCCTCCATAAATGCTTGTAAAATCCCTTTCCGTCCTTTTGACGATTTTCCCATACAAGTTTATTTTCTCAGAAAATACATTTTTTTCATATTACAATACTGTACAATTTTTTCCTTTCTCTTTGTGCAGTTTTCCCTTTGTTCAGACAACAACTGTATAAAAAACGTCTCGTTTCTATTTTGCAAAAAAGATGGTACGGAGTTCTCCATACCATCTTTTCTATATTTCTGAAATTTTTTATCTTCCCAGCGCCTTCGCCAGTTTCCGGATGTATTCCGGGGTGGTTCCGCAACAGCCGCCTACGATTCCGGCACCGACTTCTACCAGGTGTTTGGTGTGTCTTGCAAAATCATCTGCATTCATATCGTAATGAGCTTCGCCTTTGTCATCGATAAACGGCATGCCTGCGTTTGGTTTCGCGATGATCGGAACAGTTGCCACTTCTTTCATGCTGGCAACTACTGCTTCCAGCTGATCCGGACCTACGGAACAGTTCAGTCCTACAGCGGCCGCTCCCATCTCCTGTAAAGTCAGAACTGCTTCCACGGCATTACCTCCGTACATCGCGCTTCCGTCTGCTTCCAAAGAAAGGGTACAGATCATCGGAAGATCGCAGACTGCCTGTGCTGCATCCAGTGCAACTACCGTCTCATCCACGCTCAACATGGTCTCTGCAACAAACAGATCCACTCCTGCATCCACCAGGGCTTTCATCTGTTCCTGATATGCCTCATACAGTTCATTATAAGTCAGGGTTCCTCTCGGCTCCATCAGCTGTCCGGTGGTGGTGATATCTCCCGCTACCAGAGCCCGGTTGCCGATTCCGTCTTTACAGATCTTTACCAGCTTTGTGTTCAGTTCGGCTACCCGATCCTGGAGATTAAAGTTTCTCAGGCTGATAGGATTGGCTGCGAATGTAGGAGCATATACGATCTGGCTTCCGGCATCCACATAGGCACGCTGCAGTTCCTGTAAAACTGAAGGATTTTCAAGTACCCACTGCTCAGAAGATATGCCTACCGGCATACCTGCTTTTCTCAGGTTGGAACCGGTGGCTCCGTCCAGAATTACTACCCCTTTTGCTGTCAGTTCATCAAATTGCTGTCTTGTCATTGTTTTCTCCTTCCTCTGTATATCCAAAACACTATTTCAGTATTATCAGCTTTTTTATCTTCCCACGGACTTACAGAGGGAGTGTCCCATTACTGTTTCCGTTCACAGAACTCGATCCGTTCTTTATTCGGTCCTTCGATAATAAAGAAAGCCACACCCTTTTCCCAGAATGGAAGTTCTTCAATTCCATTCGACAACACTTTATATCCCTGCTCACAGATCCATGCATAAGCAGCCTGAATATCTGTGCAGTTTAAAGCGAAGTGATTGATTGCGCCTTCAATGCCGTTGCCACCTTCGGCGTAGGTCTCGATCATCAGGTTTCCCAGCTGCAAAAATGCAACTTTTGCCTGGTTTGCAGGTACCTGATTCGTGTGCATAGTCTGAAATCCCAGACCTTCATAGAACCGGATCGTTGTTTCTATGTCTGATGTAGGAATTCCGATATGCTGGATTCCTGTTGTCCACTGTGTTACACTCATCCTCTGTATCCTCCGCTTTTTTCTCTATAAATCTTATTTACTCAGCACTGTCCTCTGCTGCTGTGTCTTCTGTTGTAGTGTCTTCACTGTTATCCTATGAAGAGGTATCTTCTGTACTGTCCTGTGCGTCACTGGATTTTGTATCATCGCTGCTGTCGGCACTCTTGTATACAAAAGATACACTGTCGGTGACTGTGATCTGATCCCATACTTTATCTTTGACTTTAATCTTTTCTTCTTTTACCCAGTCTTCCAGTGTGCTGTCAAACAGATCCGATTTTCTTTCTGAAATAACCGTCTTCTCTTTGTTTTCTGTCGCATCTTCGTCCAGCATCTTATCCAGACGTACCACATAATAACCGTCGTCGCCTTCGATCACACTGTCAGCAACTTCTCCGTCTTTCAGTTCCAGAGCTGCATCCTGTACCGCCTCATCCAGTGTATCATCAGTACTTCCCGCTGTGGTAAATGCCGGTGCTGTCGCACTTAAACTGTCATCTACCTCTTTTGCCAGTGCATCCATATCTGCGTTTGCCACGTCATCGGATGCTTTTACTTTATCAAGTACCTGCTGTGCCAGGTCTTTTTTCTGGGCTTTTTCTTCATCGGTCAGATCAATGGTATTACCGTCATCATCCTTTTCTGTTCCTTCTGTAGAAACTTTTACAATAGTGACTCTTGTCTGATCTTTTTCATTGGCGCTGACCTCGGTATCTACATCTGCAGTCATCGGATCATGCATCTTGCTGCGGATCGTTACCAGTTCCAGATACGTAACAATATCGTCTTCAGATACTGCCAGTTTTTTCAGGATCTTTTCATCGTTATCTTTGATAAATTCCGCTGCTGCTTCTTTGATCGCTTTTTCTTCATCATCCGTAATCGTAACGTCATAATCTGCCGCATGTGCTTTCAGTACATACAACTGATTAATTGTCGTCATGACACCATCTTTGGAGCTTTCCCCGACAGTTTTTCCATCGTCTCCTTTCTGATCCCACACATTGGATGCAGAACCGCTGACACCATACTGTGACATCAGCATATTATAATAACTCGTGGTCTGTGCCTGCTGATCTCTTACCATATAACTTGCCAGACCCAATGTTACTTTTTCATCTCCTACAGTTGCTACGGTTTTTGTTCCATCAATTGCTTTTGAGCATCCGGACAGTGTACCTGCTGCAAGAGCAGCTGCCAGAATCCCACATGCTGCGGTTTTATTTAACTTTCTCATGTTTTCCTCCGTTACCCTTTTATGTACTCCGGGAGTACATTTATTCACTAATAGCATTTATTATAGACTATTTCCGCCTATGGGGCAACTTTTTTCCTTTTATTTCAATCTTTTTTCACAAGCGCTCATCTCTTGTTTTCCTGTTCTCAGGAATTTGCCCGCACTTATACCAGACACTGCATGACCGTCAGTAATTCCATCGTCTTCTCCTGCATCGGCACTGCATCCTTTGCCTTTCGGTTCCTCGGCCGATATAGAAAATACGGATTCGTTTCGACTTTAAACTGCAGTTCTTCCGGATACTGATTCAAAATCTCCGGTATCTTCGCTGTGTCAATCTTCGCCCGCTCATACATGGTAAGTTTCAGGCTGTCATCAAGCTGCTTGACTTCGGTCAGATAGATCCGGTGAGCCATGGCTTTCAGGCTTGCCACTGCAAGGAGGTTCTGCACCATCTTCGGCGGTTCTCCGAAGCGATCCAGCAGTTCTTCCATCATATCCTCATATTCTTCCCGGTTTTCAATAGCCGCGATCCGTTTGTAGATATCCAGTTTCTGGTATTCATTCGGAATATATTTTTCCGGAATGTACGCATTGATCTGCAGGTCGATCGTCGTCTCGAAGTCTTCCTGTACTTCGATTCCTTTTGCTTCCTGTACGGCTTCATTCAGCATCTTACAGTAGAGATCGTATCCTACCGCTTCCATGTGACCGTGCTGTTCCGCTCCCAGAAGATTGCCCGCACCACGCAGTTCCAGATCACGCATAGCAATCTTGATCCCGCTTCCCAGTTCAGTGAATTCGCGGATCGCATGGAGGCGTTTTTCTGCGATTTCTTTTAACATCTTATTTCTCCGGTACATCAGAAACGCGTATGCGGTTCGATTCGACCGTCCTACCCTTCCCCTCAGCTGATACAACTGAGAAAGTCCCATCTGATCCGCATCATGGATGATCATGGTATTGGCATTCGAGATATCCAGCCCCGTCTCGATGATTGTTGTGGAGACCAGAACATCGATCTCTCCGTTAATAAATCCATACATGATCTTTTCCAGTTCACGCTCGCTCATCTGTCCGTGGGCAAATGCCACGCTCGCCTCCGGAACCAGTTTTCGGATCTGATTGGTGATCTCTTCAATGTTGTTTACACGATTGTATACATAATACACCTGACCACCGCGTGCCAGTTCCCGGCTGATTGCCTCCCGTACCATCTCATCGTTATATTCCATCACATACGTCTGGATCGGTGTACGGTCCTGTGGTGCTTCTTCCAGAACACTCATATCCCGGATTCCGATCAGACTCATGTGAAGAGTTCGCGGAATCGGCGTCGCTGTCAGGGTCAGGACATCGATATTCTGTTTCATCTGCTTAATCTTTTCTTTGTGAGTAACACCAAAGCGCTGTTCCTCATCGATGATCAGCAGTCCCAGATCTTTAAACTGCACATCTTTGGATAATACCCGATGGGTGCCGATCAGAATATCCACCAGACCTTTTCCCAGATCTTCGATCGTCTTTTTCTGCTGGCTGGCGGTACGGAACCGGCACAGAAGGTCCACGCGCACCGGAAAATCCTTCATCCGCTGTACAAATGTATTGTAATGCTGCTGTGCAAGGATCGTGGTTGGTACGAGATACGCCACCTGTTTTCCATTGTCTACTGCCTTAAATGCTGCACGGATCGCTACTTCTGTCTTGCCATACCCGACATCTCCACAGATCAGTCGGTCCATGATCTTCTTGCTTTCCATATCCCTTTTCGTATCATCGATCGCATTTAACTGATCCTGCGTTTCATCGTATGGAAATAATTCTTCAAACTCTTTCTGCCATACAGAGTCCTTATCATAGACATATCCTTCTTTTGCCTGTCTTAGTGCATATAACTGCACGAGTTCTTCCGCAATATCTTTGACTTGACCTTTGACACGTGTTTTCGTCTTCTTCCATTCATTTCCACCTAATTTATGAAGTTTCGGCTTTCTTGCATTTGCACTTGCGTATTTTGCGATCTGGTCTAGGGCTGATGCTAAAATAAATAAATTATCACCGCCCTGATATTCAATACTGATGTAGTCCTTTTCAACCCCATCTGTTGTGATCTTTTCGATACCGCGGTAAATACCGACTCCATGTTTTTCATGAACAACGTAATCACCGATATTGATATCTGCAAAACTTCGGATCTTTTCTCCTTGTTTTTTCTTCTCTTTCTTTCGGCGCTTTTTTTCTTCTCTTCCTTTGAAAATGTCTCCTTCTGAGATCAATACCCATTTGGCTGCCGGATATTCAATTCCTGTCAGAAGCTTTCCTGCTGTGACAACAATCTGCCCTGCTTCCACTCCATATTTCAAGTCCTTATCATATGTCACAACCAAACCATTTTCTCTCAGATCACTGCTTAGACGTTTCGCTCTTGTAACAGATGGAGAAGCAACAACGATCCTGTAGTCCTTACTCTGATATTTGGTAAGATCTTTGACTAACTGCTCAAAACTGTTGTTATAAGACTGAATGGATTTTGTATCCATAAATAAGGTTCTAGCAACTCTAAAATCATTGATCTCAGCAGATAAAATCGAATAACATAGCATCTTATGTTTCTCGATCTGATATAAAATACTCTCATAATCTGTCACCGTATTTGCCTGTTTAGGCAGAAGATACCCACCTTCCAGACGGCTTTTCATACTCTCTGAGAATTCCAGATAAAATGCATCTGCACGTTCTCTGATATGTTTTGGTTCATCCAGATAGATCATGCTTTCTTCTGGAAAATAATCTAAGATGCATTCTGTATTTTCATAAAAATATGGGAGATAACCTTCTACTCCGATCAACATATGAAGTTCCCTTAATTCCTCACGAACACGGTCCATTTCTTTTCTTAGGCGGGCTTCCTGATCATATTTTTTTTCTTTTTTAAACTTCTGTGATAACTTCTCATAATCTTCTTCCATATTTCGAAGACCATGTTCAATCCTTGGCTGGTTTAAAATGATCTCTGATGCCGGATAAATAGTCAGAGTATCGACTTCTTCGATGGATCTTTGGCTTTCTTTATCAAAACTTCGGATCGAATCAATTTCATCTCCCCATAGTTCAATACGATATGGACTTTCCTGCGTGTATGGGAAAATATCAATGATTCCTCCTCGCACAGCAAACTCGCCTGGAGCCTCAACAAATGGTGCTTTTTCGTAGCCTCTGGCGACAAATTCTTCTGCGATCGTTGCCTCTTCCAGTGTCTCTCCCATTTTAAACGTCATCTTATGATTCTTGATATCACTTAATGGAACAACCTGATCCATCACAGCATCGATCGTCATCACAAAGGTTCCACATTTGTCATCCACGATCTTCTTGATTGCCAGCATACGGTCTCTTGCGATTGCATTTCCATGAACATCGGCTGTGTAGAATAATGGATCTTTTGCTGGAATATACTGAACCTTTTCTCCAAAGAAATGACTTGCCTCGACCCATTGTCTTGCTTTGTTCTCGTCTGGTACGATGATAATCTTAAATTGCTTTTTCTTATGATTTCCGATCAGACTGGTCAGATGCCATTTGGCTGTATCGGTGCATCCTGATACAAGAACCGGGCCACAGTAATCTTCGACCTCATCCTTTAATTGTCTGTATACCGAATCGTCTTTTAATATATGTTCTAACACTTTCTATCCCTACTTTTTCTTATTGTGGCGGTTCATCGCTTCTGTGATGTCGCCCATAACGATCAGCTGTACTGCATCGTACACTTCATCAAAACGTTCCGCAAAGATTGCCTGTTCTTCTTTTGTAAAATGTCCTAATACATAATCTGCCAGATCATATCCTTTTGGTTTCTCTCCAACACCGATCTTCACCCTTGGGAAATCCATACTTCCTAAATGACTGATGATACTTTTCAATCCATTATGTCCCCCTGCACTTCCCTTTCTTCGGATACGCAGTCTTCCAACATCAAGGTCGATATCATCATGAATAATGATAAAATCTTCTGGCTCTAATTTATAGAAATCCATGATTGGGCGAAGACTCTCCCCGCTTAAGTTCATAAATGTCTGTGGTTTCACAAGAAGGACTTTTTCTCCTCCCATATACCCAGTTCCGATCAATGCTTTGTGTTTCCCTGTATTTATACTTATGCCTTCTTTGTCTGCAATATAATCAATGGCTTCAAATCCAATATTGTGTCTTGTGTTGTCATATTTCTTTCCCGGATTCCCCAGTCCGACGATTACTTTCATAAGATATCTCTCCTTTTTCCCTAGAATCTATAAAACTGACAAACACCCGGAAATCAATGGATTCCCGGGTTGTCTTTTTCTTTCTTTAGTTATAGTATATCCCAATTTACAATTCTCAGCAAGATTTTTTCTAGTTATAATGCCTGAAAGAATTCTCTTGTCTTATTTACCTTCTTCATCAATGTATCAAACTGTTCTGGTGTCAGTGACTGTGGTCCATCACATAATGCTTTGGCTGGATCATTATGAACTTCTACCATTAATCCATCGGCCCCAGCTGCGATCGCTGCTAATGCCATTGGCTCTACCATATCTCTGATTCCTGTTGCATGAGATGGATCTACCATGACTGGAAGATGGGATTTCTTCTTGATCATAGGGATTGCAGAAAGATCTAATGTATTTCTCATGGCTGTTTCGTATGTTCGGATTCCTCTCTCGCAAAGGATTACATTTTCATTTCCACCTGCCATAATGTATTCTGCACTCATTAACCATTCTTCGATTGTTGCTGCAAGTCCTCGCTTTAATAAGATTGGTTTGTTGATCTTTCCTAATTCTTTTAATAATTCAAAGTTCTGCATATTTCTTGCTCCAACCTGAATCAGGTCCACATCTTCGAATAATGGAAGATGACTTGCATCCATGATCTCTGTAACAACTGGAAGTCCTGTTGCTTTCTTAGCTTCTAATAATAATTCTAATCCTTCTCCATGAAGTCCCTGGAAAGAGTATGGGGAAGTTCTTGGCTTGAAAGCTCCTCCTCTTAATAATCCTGCACCAGAATTCTTCACATCGTTTGCGACTTCTGTGATCTGTTCTTTTGTCTCAATAGAACATGGTCCTGCGATCACCTGGAAGTTTCCACCACCGATCTTTACTCCGTTTACATCAACAACTGTATCGTTTGGATGGAATTTTCTGTTGGCCTTCTTGTATGGCTCCTGAATACGCTGTACATTTTCAACGATGCTGTTTGCCATGATATGACGCATATCTACAACAGATGTATCTCCCACTAATCCAAGGATCCTTGTGTTAACACCTTCGGATTCGTGGATTCCCAGTCCCTGCTCTTCCATCTCTTTCTTTAATGCGTTGATCTTTGCTTCTTCTGCCTGTTTCTTTAAAATAATAATCATGATGTTCGTCCTTTCCTGGCAAGTCGTTTCTATCCTGCTTCTCTGGTGCGGCCTTTGTTTCTTTGAGTAAAAAGAAAAGGCATGCACTCTGTTGCAAGAATGCATGCCTTAAATGTTTTACTCTGTCGGTTTAAAGTGACATAAGTTTTGGCGATGATTCATTGCAACAAAAATAGTCAGGATAAAAATAATAACCCTGAAAGCTAAAGTAATAAAATGTGCAATTATTCATCTTACTTGTTGTCATCTTAGTTTCTCCTTGTTTTGATGTTTTTACGATACATGAAATTTTTTTCTGTGTCAATAGATTTATAGATGTTTTTTATAAAATCCATAGACCGTATTTATGATTTATTTTATGAATTATAAAATTTATTTTTTGCGCACTGCAAGAAATGATGCGATCAATGCTGTGATCGGTACTGTTAATACAACACCAAGACTTCCAGATAGTCCTTGCATGATCTCAATTCCGATCACATAAGAGTTCGCTAACTGTCTGTAGCTTAGATCATATGCGTAATTGATCACTAATGTTGTCATTGCACCTCCCACATAAGCAAAGATCAGTGTATTCGTCATCGTTCCCATCATATCTCTTCCAACATTGATTCCTGATACAAAAAGTCGTTTCATGGACAGTGTTTTGTCTGTTTCATAAATTTCCTGAATCGTAGATGCAATGGACATACCAACGTCCATGACGGCTCCTAATGCTGAAATGATGATTCCGGCAAAAAGCAATTCTCCGATCTTTATCTTTGTATTTTGTCCGACATAGTTCAATGCTTCGATATCCGATACATTATATCCTGTGATCCCTGCTGCTTTTCCAAATGCCATCGCTGCCACTGCTGCGATCACGACTCCGATCGCTGTTCCAAGGATCGCGGACACTGTTTTGCTCGAATATCCACCAAGAAGTCCTAATGTTACGATCGTTGTCAACACTGCCACAATGATCGTCAACACGATCGGTGAAATTCCCCGATACATCATTGGGAACATAATACCGATAATACATGCAAACGCAAATACAAGGCTCAAAATAGCATAAACGCCTTTCTTCCCGCCGATCGCACATACCACTGCCGCAAAGATCAACGCAAATCCATAGATTGCCATGGTACGGTCCTGACTATATACGGTAAATCCTGCATTTGTTCCACTTTTATTTACGATCACGATGATCCTTGCTCCTACTTTACAGTCCGCTCCAAATAAAGTTCCGCTCGGATTGATCGCCTGTTTTTCTTTTCCTTTGTAGGTTCCCGTTGTCATTTTGACCAGAACTTTCTGCGTTCCATAACGACTTCCATCTTCTGCAAGATTATCTTTTATAATCTTTGTTACAACTGCTTTTTCATATTTTTGTCCTTTATAAGATGCCAATGGCGTTTTCTGAAACTGATTGCATTTGACTATGATCCCTGCAAATAAACACACTGCTATTGCGAGAATCAAGATTTTTTTCCATGATACTGCTTTTTCCATAAGTTGTCTTCTTTCTATAAATCGTAGCCTTTTATTTATAAAGAAAAATCAGAGAATGCCTGTGTCCGGATCTATCATTCCGGGCGCAGGCTTTTGCTCTGTCTGATAAATTAAGTTACGACACTAATTCTTTATCATCTCTATTTGATTGTTGCTTTTTTGGCTGTGCTGTAGGCTCCATAAATACGTTTTCCATTTACTGTTTTGTAAGAACGGACTTTTACGTAATATTTTTTCCCTTTTTTCAGACCTTTGATCTTGTAAGATGTTGTTGTTTTTGCTTTTCTTACTATCTTTTTACCTGTAAATTTCTTGTTTGTAGAATATACAACTTGATATCCTGATGCTTTCGTATTCTTTTTCCATTTGATCGTTAGCTGTTTTTTGATCTTATTTACTAAAGAGATACTCTGTTTCTTTGGTGCTACAGTCACTGTAACTGTTTTGGAAGCTGCTTTGTAGTCTGTAGTTGCTGCTGCTTTGATTGTGATCTTGGCAACTCCTGGTCCTTTGACTGTTACTTTTCCTGCGGCATCAACTGTTGCAACTGCTTTGTTTGATGTTGTGTAAGTGAGTTTTCCATTTCCATTTGTTTTTGCATTTAATTTGAATGCTTTGGATGTTTCACTCTTCTTATAAGATGCTGTTGCTGTAATCGTCTGGTTTTTTGCCTGTACTGCTGTTGTATCATCTTTCTTTGTTGTATTTGAGTTCGCATCATCTTTTTTGGTATCTTCTGCTTTCTTCACGATCTTATATGAAGATGATCCGTCTAATACTTTTCCTGTGTCCGCATCGTATGTTGTAACTTCAAAAGAGTCATCTGTTACATTGACTACAGAATAACTTGGTGTCCATGTCTGGCTTCTCTCAGAAATGAAATCCTGTTTTGCCGTGATCAGATTGTAGAATTTAGATCCTGTTGCTGAGTTTGCTTCTAAATATACAGTTCCTTTTGGATTTACAACCGTTCCACCTTTTGTTGTATCAACGATTTCGTAGCAGTTGTTTTCTTTTGCGTAATTTGCTGTATTTTCTGTTTTTGTGAATTTATCATGTGCCTGCCCATCACTCTGTAACTGATATGTTCTGGAGTATGTATGGTCATGTCCCTGAAGTACAACATCAATATCATATTTATCCATTAATGGTGTTAACTGTGTTCTTAAAACCATTCCGTCAGAATCTGAATGATCATATCCTGATCCATAAATGTCCTGGTGGAACATTACAACTTTCCATTTTACATTTGGATTTTCTTTGATCGCTTTACGCATAACATTTTCGTGAGTTGCACAGTTGTAATTGTTTGTGTCTAATACGATAAACAATGTATTTCCATATGTGTAATAATAGTCTGTTCCTGCTGCTGTCTTTCCTTCTGTATACTTTGCTGTATTTCTATATCCACTTGTATCAAATGCATTTGGATTGTTGTAATGCATCTCATACTGTGCTGATCCAGAATCGTGGTTTCCGATCGTTGTTGCTACTGGAAGAGATCTTAAAGCATCTGCTCCAAGGTAACCTGCATACTGTTTTTCATTGTTATTGTTATTTACCTGATCTCCCGCGGATGCAACAAAACTTAGATTTGGATTCTGTTTTACCGCGTTATTTAATACGTTGTTCCAGTTATAACTATCATTTCTTGCTGCATAGTTATTATCTTTCATCGCATCTCCTTCAGTACTTGTCTGTCCTGAAGATGCTCCGATCTGAGGATCTCCTACATATAAGAAAGAATAATTTTTAAATGATTTTGTAGAATATTTCTGTACATCCTGATATTTTCCGTTCTGGAATACCTGATAGTAGTAAGTTGTATTTTCTTTCAGGTCATTTACAGATGCTTTGTTTGAATAGTACTGAACACCTTCGATCGCTACTGCCTGTGTCTGTTTTCCTTCGACTTCTTTTGCATCAGACATATCTGCTTTTGTTGCGATCTTAACTTTTGGTGTTTCTTCTGTCTTGCTGTAGTATGCAAAATTAAGCTGTGATTCTGTTGCTCCTGGTGTTAGGGATACATTTTCATAATTTGTGCTGTATTTATCCCAGTTTGCTTTCCATGTGGACCAGCTTTCTGTTTTAGAAGCAGATGCATCATTCCAATGTTCTGTCGCTGCGCTGACTGTTGATGAAAGGATTGGAGATGCCATCATAACTCCGCCTGCTAACATCATGGCTGATACAGTTGCTTTTGCTGCATATTTTTTTGCATTTCTTGCTATGTTTCTGCGAATTGTTCTCACAATAAGATCCTCCTTTGATATAGTCAATCATTCTCTGTTGTGTTTAACTATAAACTTGTGAGATTAAGAAAAGGTACATGGGAATGATAAGTTTTTGTAAAATTTTTTAATTGTATGACGGGAATGTGTCGAGTATTCATAAAAAGATAAAGAAAGATAGCGGTACGAAATGGTAGAATTCCATAGGATTTTTTGCAAAATCGCAGCCAACACGGGCACTGTTTGAACGCAGTGAG
>ENA-OPCV01001159-OPCV01001159.1-human-gut-metagenome-genome-assembly--contig:-NODE-1159-length-20816-cov-2.140745_pt1 | contig 20816 bp, 36 predicted proteins | sample MGYA00241257_ERZ501494 | MGnify/ENA primary metagenome ERZ501494 (study PRJEB25962, sample SAMEA2042618) | human gut metagenome | biome: human gut; feature: human-associated habitat; material: faeces...
CGCTGCCGTTCTTCATGGGCGTCGAGCTGATGGACGCAGTCGGCGAGAGCGGCTTTTCCGCCGACAGCATTCTGACGGCGTTAAAATCCGTTGCAAACCCGATGCTCGACATGTCGATGCTGCAATCGCTGAACGACATGATCGAAAGTGTGCAGTATGCGGAATCCCGTCCCCTGCCCGCGATCGCTTCCTCGGCGGTGGTTTCCTACTTTACGCAGGCTGTGCCGACGCTGCTCGGGCAGATCGAGCGGACGGGCGAGGACATCCGGATGAGCACCTACAGCGACCGCAACAGCAAGATGCCGAAGGATCTACAGTATGCGCTGGGGCGCGCGTCAGCGCGTATCCCCGGATGGGATTACAACCAGATCCCCTACATCGACGCATGGGGCGAAGAGGAAGAGACCGGCGACGTGTTTGTGCGCGCCGTGAACAACACGCTGAATCCCGGCTACTATTCCAAGGTCGAAGCCGACGAGGTGGAGCAGGAGTTGAGCCGGATCGCCGAGCAGACGGGCGACACCAACGTTTACCCGAAACGCGTGGACAAGTCGTTCACGGTGAGCGGAGAGACGAAAAAACTGACCGGTGAGGAATACGTCAAGTACGCCAAAACCACCGGGCAGACGCGCAAGCAGGCCGTGGGTGCGCTGATCAAAAACAACGGATACAAGCGTCTTTCCGACGAGGAAAAGACGGAAGCCGTGCAGCGCGCCTACGAATACGCGAACGCGAAGGGCAAAATGGCCGTAAGCGATTATACGCCCAACGGCTTTGCCAAAGCCGCGATGAGCAGCGTGCTGCCGATCGATTCCTACATCCTGTACACGATCAACGCGGACAGGGACAAGAGCGGGGCGGTGGACAGCGTGGAATCCGCCAAGACCTTGCAGGAGCTTTCCGGGCTGACGAACAGCCAGCGCGGCAGCGCATGGCAGCAGAAGAACAGCACGACGAAGGAAGCGAAGAACCCCTTCACCGGCACGCTGGTGAAAGCGGGCGTCTCCCCCGAAACGTCGATCAAGGTGCTGGCAAAGTATCACGAGCTGTACAAGGCCAGCGGTAAAGCGAAGGACAAGACGGCGGAATTCAAGCAGTATCTGCGCAGCCTGGGCTTTACGCCCGAGCAGATGGCGGTTGCCGGGGAAACATTCGCATTCTTCATGAGCATTCCGGCGAAGTGGTAAGACGCCTACAAGGGCGGGCAGAACTGGAAGAATCCATATTGACGAAAAGAGGCAGGGCGAAAGCCCTGCCTCTCCTTATGCCATTTTGAGCTTTCTCTTCACCCACGCCCACAGGTTACGCCACGGGTGGGCTTCTGCGTAATTGGCGCGCTGCTCAGCGTTGTATTTTCTATTACGCATTACATTAAGGGCCTCTTGCTTAAAAGCGCACTCATCATTCGCCCTTCCAAGCGCCGCCTCAGTGTCAGCAAGCTTATTTCGCAGCGCATCTGCGTCCGCTTTCAGGTTCGCGATCATGTTCTCGCGGGTGATGGCTTCGCCGTTCATCTGGCTGACCTGCTCAGTCAGGGCGGCGTTTGTCCGCCTTAATTCCTGCACTTCCGCCTGCGCTTCCTCCACCATCTTCGCCATCTGGTCTTTGGTGTACTTCTTGATGTTGATGCTCATAATTTGACTCCTTTCATTCGCAGTTGTTCTTCTCGCTCCCGGTCGCTCTCGATGCTCACGACTTTGCAGTCGCCGTATCGCTCAATGTCCATGGCGATGCGCTCCTTGATGCCCTGCGCATCGGAGGCGGGGACGTTGGCTTTAATCGTAATCGTCAGCATGTTACCCCTCCTTCGGCTTACTGCTCGCGCAGTAAAAGTCGTCTGGGACTGTGCAATCCACACAGATGCCGTAGGCGCATACGCGCCCGAACGCGTCTTCGTAGCTGTTCGCGCAGTCCTTGCACCGCGTCACCGGCGCAACGTTGGCGGCGGGAATACTGTTAATTTCCTGCGTGCAGATTTCTGGATTTTCGTACCGACGTGTGATTAGATCAATCACAGTTTTTCGCTTGATGTATTCATCCATTTCGTGGGACGGGCTTCCTCGCTTGCCCCGCGCACATTTAACAGTTGCCATTGTTAACCCTCCTTGAACACATTGTAGTGGCATCCCATACACATGGGGAGCACATCGTCATGGTTTGCTTTTTGATACTCTGCAAATTCTTTTGCGTCGTCCTTTGACTTGAAAACGTTAGAATAATGCACGGTCGGATACGGATTCCGCCTAAAAGACGGGCTACGAATTTGGCAGTACAGTGCCCCTTGATAGTCACAGCATGAAATTTCTTCGACTGTACCCTTGTATATTTTGTTTGAACAATGTACCCACCAAACGGTATCTCCAACATTCAGTTTTGTCTTAATGTTAGCCATCCGTCAACCCTCCTTGTTCTGCCACCCGCAGCTCGGGCATATGTAAGCGTCCTTCTCCGCGGTATAAAAGACGCGCCCGTGCGCAGTCGTCTCTTTCGTGGTCACGCTCATAATGCCGTTGCTGCCTTCAAATGCGGCAGGCTTCCAGCTAAATGGTTCGTCGATGTACATGGTCATTCCTCCCCAAATCTCAATTTTGTTACGGCAATGGGGAATTCCTCGATCTCGCTCGCCCAGCGTGCCGTGCCCTTGCCATTGTGACGCTCAAACACCAGCGGAAAGCCGCCGATACCGTCAAATAAACTGCCCATCGTAACAGGACGAAGATATTGCGCGCTGATACGTTTTGCCAGGAAGTCCCAGAATGGCAGGGCGATGGAGTTACCCAGTGCCTTGTAGCGCGGGCTGTCGCTTGGCTTGCGCACTTTGCCTTTGCTGTCGCGCCACTCGCCGATGTCTGTCCATCCGTCCGGGAAACCTTGCAACCGTTCGCACTCCATCGGTGTAAGGCGTCGCACAATCATGCCCGTTCTCACGGTGTTCTGCAAATTGTAGCTGACCCCGCCGTTTGATTTGGCCTGTAACGTTCCGTTTGTTTCGCCCCCCTCGCAAAAGTTCCGGCAGTCGACGCTTGCAATATATGCCGCCATATCTTCACGGCATGGGTCACTCGCCCTTGCTCTCAACGTAGGCGAGATTTCACTCGATACGACCAACATATCGTTGTAAGCGTCCTGCCCGTTGTAGCTACCGGCATGAGCGCCGGGTGAAAGCGTACCTGTCACCTCTTGGTACGTCAGCGGCACTTGGTTGCCGCCTGTGCCCATCCTTGCTTGCAAACTAGGAACGACCTCGCCACACTCGCGGATGACATCACAAGCGTGTGTTATATCCAGTGCAACCACTGCAATGCCGCCTTGGTTCTTGCTTGGGTCTGGGTATGTTGTGTCTAAAGTTTTTGCAATTTCGACTTCTCGGCAACCGCTATTCGGATTTTTGCTTTTCATGCTATTGCTGGAAAGACTGTCAAAACTGTACGCGCAGACTGCCGGTCGGTCGATGGTGTTCAAGGTGTAGCTGGTGTCCTCGCGCCATCCCTTGCCGTTGCATCCTGCGGTGTCGGCGCGGTCGATCCCGTTTCCCTGCAAGCAGAAAATCGTCTGGTCGTTGCCGGTGCCGAGCGTGCCGCTCTTGTCCTCCTGCACTAAAGCACCTTTTCCTCCTCCGTCACAGCCCCCCCTGATTCGGACTGCATAAGAAGCACCGCTTTCAGCGTTTCCGGCAAGTCTTTCCCGCGCCGCTCCGCTCTCCTCAAGATACCCTGACACGCTTTTGCGCTCAAAGAGTATTTCGGCTGCGGTGTCTCCTCCAAAATCTGCGACAATCGAGATACGACGGCGGCGTTGGGGGACTCCCCAGTGTTGCGCATCATGCACTCTCCAAGCCACGCTCCATCGTCCTCCCACTTCATCGTGGTAGCCCCCCCCAGGTGTTCCAACCCTTGTCAGGCACTTCAATATCGGGGGCTTCCGGTTCTGCGATGCGGATGATCTCTTCGAGGACTGCCGCGAAGTCTCGCCCTTTGTTGCTTGAGAATGCTCCGGGCACGTTTTCCCAGACCATATACCGAGGTCTGACCATGTCACCTGTCCGTCCGGTCGCTCTGTCATGTTCTCTCATCTCCTTTACGATGCGAACCTGTTCCATGAACAATCCGCTCCTTGCGCCGGCCAATCCGGCGCGCTTCCCTGCAACGCTCAAATCCTGGCACGGTGAGCCGCCGGTGATAACGTCCACGACTTCGATCTCCGCGCCGTTGATCTTCGTAATATCGCCGAGGTGTTTCATCTTCGTCCATCGCATTCCCCGAACAGCTCCCGGAACGTCATCCCCGTCAGATCTTCCAGCGCCAGCAGCAGCCGCACCGTTGTATCGCGGTCGCCGCGCGCCCAGGCCGACACCGTAAACTGCGACACGCCGAGGGATTGCGCCAGCTCTGTCTGGTTATAGTTCGTCTTTTCCAACGCTTCCTTGAGCGCCGGATAAGCGCAGAACTCAAACGGCGTTTTCGGTCTCATGATCTTGCTCATGCGTGTGCCTCCCCGAAATATTCCTTGTATTCTCGGTTGCTCCAACGTGTCCAAACGCCAACATACCAATACTTTCCGGTAGGGTTCTTCTGCGATTTCGCGACAGCATGTGATACCGTGGAAAGCGATGTGCCACATAGACGGGCTAACTCGCTTGGAGAATCTGCCACACATACAGGAATCCCGGCGTGATCCCAATCGAGTTTCATGTAGATGCGTCTTGAGATCATTCCGCGCCTCCCGTCTCTCCGAGCAGCGTCCCGACAGTCACGCCCAGCGCTTCGGCAATGTACTGATACGTGGTTAAAAAGCTCATGCACTTGCCGGTCTCAAGGTTTCGGATGCTGTTGCGCGATACGCCTGACTTTTCTGCCAGTTTCTTCACGCCAAGCCCCCGCAGTGTTCTCCATTTGCGGATGTTTGCGCCGACTTCCTCCGGCGACAGCATCCCATTCTTTGACGGCGGAGATTCCGCCAAAATATCGCTTACGGAAATATTCAGCGCTTCGCTGATCTTGTACAGCGTCGGCAGCTTCGGGTAGTGCTCGCCCTTTTCCAGTTTTCCGATATGCCCTTGTCCGCATTCCACCATTTCGCCAAGGCGAAACTGGCTGACGCGGCGCACTTCGCGAATATTCTTGAGCCGTTCGCCCAACTCTTTTTCTGTCAACATCTTTTCTTGCTCCCTTTTATTTTTTCAAGTTCTGCATGCGCCGCGTTTTGAATTGGCGCGCGCACAGCCAGTCGCATTTTGCGTCCGTCAGGCGGCGCTTTTCGTCTTTCGCCGCACTTCGCGCGGCGATATCAGCCGCGTAGTACGGGCAATCGATGTGACAGCCCGCGTGCCTCACAGGCGGCTTGCAGAAGTGGCAATGCTCAAAGCTCATGGTCGACCTCCGAAAGCGGGCGGAACTCGACATACTTCTTTGAGCTGCCGCGCGCCGTCGCTTTGATCTTGACGATGCGGACTTCAAGCCCGATGGAGATCAGGATCGCGCAGATGGTACGGCGGTCTGCCTCCGCGTCGATGGGTGACGGGATTCGCGTCCATTCGGTTTCATTCATGGTGTGTCCTCCTTTCCAACGTAGACCATGGCGGACTGCACGCCAAAGACGCGCGCCGCCTGATGGTCGCTGAAAAACACGTCGATGCGGCTGCCGGTCACGCCGCTACCGCAGTCCTCGGCGATGTAGTTGCGCTGCGTGCCGTCCGGGAAGATGAGCAGGACGTGCGTGCCATACGGGATGACGCGCGGGTCGACGGCGATCGTGCGTCCCTCTGCCGCCAGCGTGCCGGTGGCCGTAATGCCGTCGTCCTTGCCGCAGCAGCGCGTACAAGGACAATAGGCGGTCAAGGTATACTCGCCGAGAAATACGTCGTCACAGGCGGCAGGCTCGCTTGCAGGGATATCCCACGCGGGGTCATATGCGGCGGGAGCTTCCTCCACCGTAACCGCCGCGTATTCTTCGGCGGGGGCGGCGGGCGGAGCGGAGAGGATCAGCGCCGCGAGGACGGCGAAAAACAGGCGGTTCATGGCGCGTCCTCCTTTGTGAAAATCTCCACAACGGTGAATGCCCGCTCGTTGTAGAGCTTATTGGCCGAGACCGCATAGATCACGGCATCGTCGGCGTAGGCGTGGCCGTTGAGCGCGTCCATGACAGCCTTGACGATGTTGTCGATATCGCCGTGATCCTTGAGGTACGGCGTGCCGACCATACCGGGGGCGTCGCGCTTCGGTGTGCGCTTCGGGATGGGGAATCGGGCGTACACACAGAGGAACAGGGGCTCACCGTCCGGAAAACGGACGGCTCCTGCTTCCTCCCACGCGCGGCGGATGGACGCCTCAAACTGCTGGGTTCGCTTCGGGGTATATGTACCAAAGCGCGTGACGCGGGGGCGGCCCTTGGGGATGGGCTGCCCAGGGACAATAAAGCTGGTTTTCACTGCTCCCCCTCCTTCATGTATTTTTCGAGATAGGGCCTCATCCACGCTTTGCCGGGATGGATGGCCGGTTCTTCGACCGGCTGCTCCTTGTGCAGCGGCGCAAGCAGGTCGGAGAGGTCAGGGAAATACTTGTTGTGCGCGGCATAGTCGAGCGCCGCGGCCTTGACCGGCTCATAGTCGTAATTCTCGAGCACTGCCGCCCATGCCGTCATGGTGACGGGATTGAGCTGCTTTGCGTTGGGGTAAAACTGGCGCAGCAGCGAGAAGAGCTTCTTGCGTTCTGTCTTATCCATGACGGCCACCTCAGAACGGGAGTTCGCCGTCGCCGAGCTCTTCGATCTCGTCGAAACCGGCGGGGGCGCTGAAATCCTGTGATGCGCCGCCGCGCTTCACGCCGGAAACGGCGATGAAGTCAACGTCGAGGTCGTAGTATGTCTTCTCGTTGTACTCGTTTTTTGAGAGCGCGCCGACGGCGAGCACGCAGTCCATCTTGCGGACGGCGGCGACGTCCTTTGCCTTGCCGCGCCAGCCACAGAGGCGGACGAACAGCGTATTTCCGTCCTCGTGCTCCTGCGCGGCGACGGTGACCTTGCCGAGGTCGTTTCCCTTGGCGTCGAAAGTCTCACCGTCGCGGACGGCATTGCCACAGATGAGATAGACGTCCTTCGGCTGGCCTGAATAGTAGGTCTTGCCGATCTTAACCATTGCCATCGGTATCATCCTCCTTGAGCTCGAACGCGTGACCCATGCGGTTCTCGTAGGTCTTCTTCACCTTGGCATAGGTGACGGGGAGCGCTGCGGGCGACAGCTTGTCCACGCTGTCAAACCCGGCAAAGCCGCGCTTGTCGGACTTCGTAATGGCGATCAAGCCGGTCTTGATCTTCTCTGCGTCGCCGCCGTACAGCTCGGAGAGCATCTGCGAGAGGGCGCGGCGCTGGTAGAGCTGCGTCTCCTTCCCCGCCTGCGTGCCGCGCTGTAGCTTCTCCCCCGCTCCCGTGCGCTTGTCCGCGTCGGGGTCGTCCTTCTTGGTGGCGACGTGGAAAAACTTCAAGAGGAAATATTTCTCGGCATAGGTCAGCGCTTTTCCGACGCCCTTTTCCCCCGCGAGGTCGACGCCCTGCGCGTACCAGGGGACGGTCAGCTCTTCGCCGGTCTCCACGTCGTACCAGCGCATGGTGATGACCATTTCGGTGAGGTAGCGCACCGTGCCGCTGCGGGTCGTGCCTTCGTGCAGCTGCGCACCGGTAACGGACGGGATCAGCAGAAGCCCCAACTCGTCCATCAGGGGGCGGAAGGTATCGAGGACGTTTTCATCGGACGCGAAATCGTACTTGTCCGAGGTGTTCTTGCCGTCGCGGATGACGCTATCCACGCGGCGCTGCATCTTAAGCAGCTTTTCGTAGATTGTGGTGAATGTCTTTTCCATAGGCTGTCTCCTTTAAGCGATCCGCCCGCGCGGATGCTTCTTTGTCTTGATCTCGTACATGGTCTTGCAAACGTGGAACGAGGCGAGGGCCTGTCCAACGTCCGCAGGATAGAGGCGGTATGTACCGTCCGGCAGGAACTGGACGGCGAAGAGGGATTCGGGATAGATGGCATTGTCACCGCAGAGGGTGAAGTAACCGCCGAGCTGCGCGGAGACCTTGCTCTTGGCGATCTGGGAGACGAATTTATAGTCGAGGATCGCGAGCGTGCCGTCGAAGTCGGCGACGAGGTCAGGCGTCCCGGCAAAGCCCTCGGTGCCGAGCGGCTGCTCGATGAGATACGGGTCGATGCGGTGCTCGGCGAGAAACAGCTCGACGGAATCGGCATAGGGGCCGTAAGCGTCCGGCAGCTCGAAATCCTCCGGCGCGCCGCCGGTCAGGCGGTGGGCAAGGTAGGCGTGCATCGTCGTGCCGCGATCGGCGGCGGCTTCGACCGTCAGGGCGAGCATGTCGTCCTCGGGCTCGTCATAGTCCGCGCCGAGCGGGGCGACAAGCTGCGTCACGCTGGGGACGGCCTTGCCGTCGACGGTGTAGGCGTGCTTTGCTTCGTCAAAGGTCACATCAAACATGGCGGCCCTCCAAAATGTCGATCATGCGATCAAGCAGGCGGGCAAGCTCAATCGCACCGAGGACGATCATGGCAATGGTCAACGGTGTCATTCTTCATTACTCCTTTCCCAGTGGCGGCGGTCGCTGACGGAATCGCCGTCCATCCATTCGTCAAATTGGGATTCTTCTTCACAGGTCAGCGTGTCGAAAAAGTTGGTGATGCGCACAAGCAGCGCTTTCCGGCAGGGGCGGCATATCCAATCCCGCGGGCGCATCGCGCCGCCGCACTTCGGGCAGGTTTCGGCCAGCCGGACTTCGGTGCTCTCGCACGCGGGGCACTCGATGGGCTTGCAGTAGTCCGCTTGAAACACGGTCTGGCACTCCATGCAGATGCATTTGATCGTGTTCATTCGGTCGTCCCTCCTGACAGGCATGAGGCCAGCGTGGCGGCGGAAATATAGCCGTTCTGGAAGGGATAGCGGCGCTTCAAACTGCGCTCATCGGCAAAGCCGGTGTAGGCTTTGACCTCTTTGACAGAGAGCAACCGTTTGCCGCCGGTAAACTCCAAAATGTCAGCGAGGTTTTCGCGGTAGTTTTGCTTTTCGCGAGGCATTGTATATTCTCCTTTCTTGGGGTGGTCGTGGTTGCGGGGGTGGTCAGGCGTTGCCGAGAAACTTCTGGATGAAATATTGCTGTCCCTTGCCAGTGACTTTCGGCGTCTTGCTGACGGTCACCGCTCCGTCTGACCGTGTAATTGCTGTTTCTTTGACGGTAAACAGACCCAGCTCCATAGAACGCTGCGTCGGCATGTTGTAGGTCGTGGAATTGTGGTAACTTTTCAAGTTACTTCTTTGACAAAAAAATTTCGGCTGGATTTTCGATATTAAGAAGTCCGACCATCTTCTCAACTTCGTCTGTCCCGAAAACGCCCTTTTTCATCTTCAAATAAAAGGTTTTTTCGCTCATTCCGATTGCTTGGGCGACTGACTTCTGGGACATTCCTCTTTCCGAGATAATTCCTCGCAGTTTGGCTACATTCATTCGTTGCTCTCCTTTCGTAACTTTTGAGGTTACTTTGATTCTATCCTCATTTTTGTAACTTGTCAAGTCATTTTTTACTTGATTTATGATTTTTTTGTGTTACAATAAAGTTACTCATTAAGAAGAGGGGACGAGCTATGACCATCGGAGAAAAGATAAAAGCAGCCCGTGAGGCTGCACATTTAACACAAACGGATTTAGGCAGAATTTGCGGCACGACCAAGCAAACGATTTACAAATATGAAACAGGCACGATCACAAATATCCCGCTCGACCGGTTGGAATTGATCGCGCAGGCTGTACACGTCCCGGCTGCCGAATTGATGGGGTGGGAAAACCGAAACTCCGCCGCTCCGCTGGTAAACAGCGATTCCGATTTAACGTCTTATCTTGAGCTATTGAGGACGCGCCCGGAAATGCGGGCGCTGCTGGATACTGCGGTCGGCGCAACGAAAGAAGAGGTTGAAGAAAACGTCAGATTCATCGAGGCATTACGCCATGCAAAAAAGGCTGATTGAGAATGTCGACTATTTTGTAAGGGTCGTGCATTTTCCAAACCGGTCGACACCCGCGCAAGTGTGGGTCAATGACGACGGGACATTCGACATTTATGTCGACGATCTGGCCACTGACATTGACGCCGCCGTTGCGCATGAATTGACGCATATCAGGAACGATCATTTTTACGATGATATCCGGCCTGTTGCGAACCTGGAAGAGGAGGCCAACGCGAAGGAGAATCGCAAACTTATCCGATTTGAAGACCTGGAAGCAATGACAAGATATTCGAGATTAGGAGGGAATAGTTGTGAAATTGTTTAAGTATATCCTCGGGACTTTGGCTGGAATGGTGGTATTCTCTATTGTCAACTTTGCCGTTTACTTTGCAATATCTTTTGTCGGAAAGATCCCCATAATTGGAAGCATATTATACTATCCGTCAGATGCCGCGTGGGCATTGATCGCCTTGCCCGCTCCAACTGCAACATTTGCGGCAGCGTGGATATCAAATCTAATCTCAAAATCAGCGAAACCGATCTGCGCATTGATAGCAATATGGGGCGTTGCAGAACTAATCTTGACGATTATTTCGTCAGGGTGGGCATGGGGGACAATAGTCACATTGGTGTTTATGATTGGGGCGGCCTGTATCTGCTTTGAAATGAAATTTGAGGAGCGAAAAGGAAACAGGGAGGTGTTGAAATGAAGCGAATGTCCCTCTTATCAGTGGCGCTGTTGCTCGTGTTCTCGTTGGCGGCGTGCGAAAGCTCATCGCCGGATACGTACAAGGCGCAGGCGGTAGAACCGGCACCGGTCGAAGAGACCACGCAGAGCAGCGAAAAGACAACGCTGCCGGTCGAGGGTAAAGAACCGACGGTCTACATGCAGGACACGCCGAATTCGACGTGTTTCTCTTCCGTCGGATACGACAGCACGTTAAAGACGCTGTATGTCGAGTTCCGCGACAGCGGATCGGTGTATTCCTACGAAAGCGTCCCTCAAAGCGTCTATGACGATCTGATGTCGGCGCAGTCTATGGGCGGGTTTTACAACTCCGACATAAAAGGCGCTTACACGTGCCACAGGCTCTCTTGACGAGCAGATATGAAATTACCCTACAAGCCGCAGAAACGCGTGCACGCGGCAACGTCGCGCGAATCTGAGCAATAAAAAAGCGCCCTGCGCGGCAACGCAGGACGCTTTGACCAATTTTCATTCCCAGCAACCACGACGAAGCAAGAAACGGTGGGAGGTCATACCCTATGACACAGTGTAGCACGCCTTCCATCGTCTGACAAGGACAAATTTGGGAGGTAAACCATCATGGCCAAGAAAAAATACTATCAGAGACCGGACGGCCTGTTCGAGACAAGCCGAACCGTCAACGGCAAGCGGATCAAATTCCGAGGACGGACCTGCGCAGAAGTGGACAGGAAAATACTTGAATACAATGCCGAGCGAAAGAGCGGACGAAAGGTTCCCGTCATCGCTGACGAATGGTTCGAAGCAAAGGAGGCAGAAGGAATCGGACAAGGGACTTATCGACCGTACAACTGTGCAGTCGAGCGGATCAAGAAAGCATTCCCAATGACAGCGGGCGATGTTCGCCCCCTCGATATCAAGCGATATCTCGTCGAATTCGAGGGGAAGGGCTATTCTCGAAACACCGTGCAAACAGAGCTTTATGTGCTCAAGGCGATATTCTCGTATGCCGTACTCAAGGGCGATATTGATGTCAGCCCGGCAGCAGAGGCAAAGCACAGCCGGAATCTTCCCTACAAGCCACGCCACGCGCTGACGGAAGAGGAAGAGCGCAAGGTCGAGGAATATCGCGGAGAAGACTTTCTTCTCGGGATGATGCTGCTCTATACCGGCTGCCGCCGCGGCGAGCTGCTGGCGCTTAACTGGCAGGACATCGACCGCAAGGCCGGGACGATCACAGTCAACAAAAAGCTCAATTACGCATACGGCAACACCCCGCACCTCGAACGGCATCTTAAAAACAAGAACAGCGAAAACAACGACGGCAGCGGGCGCGTGATTCCCCTGCTCTCCCCTCTTGCCGACGTACTGCCAAACCGGCGGCTCGGCCTGATCTTCCACAACGAGGACGGGCAGCCGTTGACCGCGTCTCAGCTACAAGCCCGTTGGCAAAGATACTGCCGGAATGTCGGCCTTGTCGACTACGTCTATAACGAAAATGGCAAGCCGGAACTGACGTACCCCATCACGCCGCACTGCTTCCGCCACAGCTTCACGACACTTTGCTATGAGGCAGGGCTTGATGCAAAGACGACGGCGGCGTTCATCGGCGACACAGAGCAGGTCACGACCTCGGTCTATACGGAACTGCGCGCCCGCCATCATGCCAGTGGTGCGGATCGGGTCAACGCCTATCTTGCGATGCGGGCCGAAGAGCGAGAGAACAAAGAAGCCGTAAAGTAATTTCACTTTCGTGTGTCATTTTGCCCATCGAACAAGGAATCCACTGTGTCCTTACTGTGTCCGAAATATAGACAGTTTGGCACAGTCTTGCACAGTCCCGTGCAAGCTGCAAACGACTGTGGCGCAAGGATTTTCCTTGATTTGCAAGGGTTTCCGGATCTTCTTTCTATTTAACACTTTTGTAACACTTTCCCTCGAACTTTGTTAACATGCGTCCTTTATCTTAATCCTTGCAAGAGACAATAGCTTCTTTTCATCCAATCTTCCATTTTATAAGAAAAGGGACGCCGTGAGGCGTCCTTTTTCGTTATATTCTGATGTAGGATGGCGTCACGGATCGAAGTCCGCCGCCGCGCCGATACCGAGCGCGATGCACGCGCCGCCCATGACGCACTTCGGAATGGAGTTAATGAGCACGACGAACGGAGTGAAGAAGGAAAGCACCATGCAGCCGAGTGCCGCGGTGAGGATGGAAACGATGGAAGCGTTGCCGGTGATGGCGCCGCGGAAAGCAAAGGCCGCAAATTCGAGCAGCAGCACCGTCAGCGCCGCGAGCGCCAGCGTTTCGACATAGTAATGACGCAGAATCGGGTCCGCCGCGTGCTCGCGGTAGAAGAGGATCAGCGCAAGCACCATCGCGCACACAGGCACGAGCAGCGCAACGCCTGGGAACTCCGCCTTGCGGTGCAGCGCGGTCGTAGCGTACAGCAGGCATGCCGCGCCGACTGCCAGAAAAACGGACAGGATCATCGTAAGCGTCGTGCGGAGCGAGAACACCAACGAGCACACCGCCGAGCCGATCAGGGCAAAGCTGCCGAGCACCATCAGCAAGACCGCAAGCGTCGAGCGGTCAAAGGCGAAGTAGAGGTCCATGCTGCCGCACAGCTCGCGCTGAGCGGGATAGCGCCGCGCCATAATGACCGCGATGACCGCTGCGACGACGAGCACCGCAGGCAGCACCATCGTGTTTAAGTCCATCGGGACGGGAAGTCCGTCCGCGTCAAAGCCGACTGCCAGCAGGCGGAGGCGTGCCAGCGCCGCTGCCGCAGAAAAAAGCACCAGCAAAAGCCAATGAAGAATTTTCACAAAACCGAACCCTTTCTTTTTCCGGAATACGGCGCGCACAGCGCCGGAAAACATCTATTTATTGATGATAGCACACTCATCCCCGTTTGTCCATGAATCATTTTGCGGACAAGTCGGTCATACACTGATAAAAACACTGTCACTTAAGCATCGCGGCCGTGGGCCGCAGGGAGGAACACGCCTTGAAACAGCTTCTTCGCATCACGATATTATTGATCGGCCTCATCTGGATCCTCGCCTGGGCGGCGGCAGGCCGCTTTGACGACACGCCGAACACACAGGACGGCTCGGAATCTCTCCTGCCGAGCGGTGAGATCGCCGCCCCCGGCGAGCGCGACAGCGCAAAAACGCTGCGCGTCCAAATTCAGGGCGAGGTCCAGGAGATGGACATGGGCACATACCTTCTCGGCGTGCTGCGCGCGGAAATGCCCGCCTCGTTTGAGGAGGAGGCGCTCAAGGCACAGGCCATCGCCGCGCGCACCTACACGCTCTATCGCATCCGCGGCGGCGGCAGCGCGAACCACCCTGACGCCGACGCCTGCGACGACCACACCTGCTGCAAGGCGTACATAAATGCCGAACAGGCCGCGGCCAACTGGGGCAGCATGGCCGTCTACTATGAGGAAAAGCTCGCCCGTGCCGTGAGCGAGACGGACGGCGAGGTCATCTTGTATGACGGCGCGCCCATCCTTGCCGTGTTCTTCTCGTCCGCCGACGGCAGCACGCAGGGCGCAGGCGACGTGTGGATGAACGATCTGCCGTATCTCCAAAAGGTCGATAGCCCCGAGACGGAAGAGCTCGTACCGAACTACTACTCGGTCGCAACGTTCACGGCAGCGGAATTCAAGTCTCTCATCCTCGCTGCCAAGCCGGACGCCGACCTCTCCGGCAACCCCGAGGGATGGATCCGCGATATCGTGCGAAACGACTCGGACTATGTCGCCTCCGTCACGGTCGGCGGCGTCAAGCTGCGCGGCAATGACCTGCGCACGATTCTCTCGCTGCGCTCGCCGTCGTTCACCGTGGAACACAAGGACAATGCCTTTATCTTCCACGTCACAGGCTACGGCCACGGTGTCGGCATGAGCCAGTACGGCGCAAATATCCTCGCCAAGCAGGGCCTTTCCGCCGAGGAAATCGTGCAGCACTATTTTTCGAACACCACCGTCGGCTATTATGACGGCTGAGGCATCGCGGATATTGCAAAGCGGCGGAAAAATTGCTATAATATTAAGATAAAATACGCAAGGAGGCGGGAGAAATGAAGAGCAAGCGTTTTTTGTGTCTGCTGCTTGTATTGCTGATGGTCTTCTCCCTCACCCCCAGCGAAACGAGGGCCGAGACGACTGTCTATTTCACCGCCGTCAACGACCAACTTTTGCCCGATCTGAGCGATGAAACGATGCCGTTCTGGTCGGGTGGGCGGCTGTATGTCCCCTCCACGGTCATCACCGGCACGGACTTGGGCCTTTTCTACTCCCGCAGCCGCGACAAGAGCACCGCCGTCGTCTACCGGCAGGGCAGCGCACTGACGTTCAACTTCGCCGCTGGCACCGTTGCCGACCAGAATGACCGCCAGTACAGCGGTCCTGCCATCGTGCGCAGCGACGTTGTGTTCCTGCCGCTCGACCTTTTGACGCAGTTTTTCTCGCTCGATTATAGCTACACGCGCGTGACCTATGGTTACCTGGTCCGCGTCAAAAGTGATACGGTCGTGCTTTCCGACGCGAAGTTCATCGACGCCGCGGCTATGTCCATGGAGCAGCGCTACAACGAATATATGAAGACGCACAGCGAGTCGAACGATCCCGGCAACACACCGGATCAGAACACCGACGGCGACCGCGACCTTGTCTGTCTCGCGCTGCGTGTGACGGACGAAGAGAGCGCAAACGCCCTGCTCGACACGCTCGCAAGCAACAACGCGACGGCGACGTTTCTCTTCTCGGTCGGCGATCTGCTGCGCCGTGTCGTCATCAGCGGCAACGCCGCCGCGCTGCGCATCGACGCTTCCGGCGGCAGCTCACGCACGGTCAGCGCGATCGAGCGCGCAAACAACGCGCTATGGGCCGCGTGCAACGAAAAAGCGCGGCTCGTCGCGCTCTACGGCGCGTCGGACAAGACGCTGCGCGCCGTGCGCGCCGCGGGCTACTGCCCCATTGACTTTGATCTGGATTACAGCGGCGGTCTTCCCACCGCGGCGCAGGCCGCCAGCAGCATCGCGCGTCAGGCCCGCTCCGGCGGGTGCATCGCCTATCTCGGCGCTGACACCGCCGTGCAGGCAGATTGGAGCACGCTGCTCTCTCGCCTCCGCTCGTCCTCGCGTCTCATCACGGCGCTCAACGAGCTCGCGGTCACAAAGGACGCGTGACGGTTTTACAAATTGTTCAGGAAACGCGCACAGTTTTGCGTATAATAAACAATAACACAGAAGAAAGACACACGCTTGTGTGAAGGAGGAAACCAGCATGGCACGCAATATTCTTGTCGTGGAGGACGACAATAATATTTCCAACCTCATTAAGATGTACCTCGACAAAGAGGGCTTTGACGTCCGCATCGCCGCCGACGGCGGCAAGGCCGTGGAGGAATTCAAGGAAAAAGAGTCCGACCTCGTGCTGCTCGACGTGATGCTCCCCGTGCTCGACGGCTGGGGCGTATGCGCCAAGATCCGCGAGACGTCCAAGTGCCCGATCATCATGCTCACCGCCAAGGGCGAGGTCAACGACCGCATCCACGGCCTTGAGATGGGCGCGGACGACTATGTTGTCAAGCCCTTTGAAATGAAGGAGTTGCTTGCGCGCATCAACGCCGTGCTGCGCCGCAGCGAGATCCCCGAGGACACGCACAAGCGCCTCACGTTCGACAAGCTCATCATCGACCTCGACTCCTATGAGCTCATCGTCGACGGCAAGAAGATCGACACGCCGCCCAAAGAGCTGGAGCTTCTCTACCACCTTGCCGCCACGCCGAACCGCGTCTACACGCGCAACCAGCTGCTTGACGAGGTGTGGGGCTTCGACTACTTCGGCGATTCGCGCACGGTGGACGTACACGTCAAGAGACTCCGCGAAAAGGTCGAAAACGTCAGCGACCAGTGGGCGCTCAAGACCGTCTGGGGCGTCGGGTATAAATTCGAAGTGAAGTAATTCAGTATGCCGGAAGAAAACAAAGAGAAAACACAGAAAAAGCGCTGGACGCTCAAAAAGGTCAAGACCCGCTGCCGCACGATCTACTGGCAGAATTTTCTGCTTACGGCAAGCGTCGTCATGCTGACGCTGGCGCTGCTCGGCAGCGCGTTCTTCGCGCTGACGTATTCCTACGCCATCGACGAGCGCAGCGAGCAGATGCAGAGCAAGGCGACGGTCGTGTCGCACATGGTGTCGTCCTACATGGAAAACGGCTCGCTCACAGGGCTGCGTGAGCTGGCAGACTTTGCTTCGAACGTGACGGATGCAGAATTTCTCATCTGCAACTCGGACGGCAACCTGCTGCTGACGACCGATACAACTCTCGTCAACCGCGTGCTGACCGTGCCGCAGGACGTGGCCGAGGGCGCGATGAGCGATGACACCTACGCCGTGCGCACCACGCTCGGCGACATCTATGAGGACACGCACTTCGTCGTCGGCGTGCCGATCGTGAGCGAGGGCGCAACCGTCGGCTTTGTGCTGGCGGTGACCGGCGCACGGGCGCTGACGACGATGTGGCGCACGTTCATCGGATTGTTTTTCATGACGGCGGTGACGGTATTGCTGCTCTCGTTCGTCGTGAGCGCGTGGGTCAGCATGCGCCAGTCGCGCCCCATCCACGAGATGGCGGAGGCGACACGCCGCTTCGCCGAGGGCAATTTCGACGTGCGCATGCACAACTACGAGGGTGTGACGGAGATCTCCGAGCTCGCCGAGTCGTTCAACAACATGGCGGACTCCTTACAGGAGACCGAACGCCAGCGCCGCGAGTTCATCGCGAACGTCTCCCATGAGTTAAAGACCCCGATGACGACCATCGCAGGCTACACTGACGGCATCTTAGACGGCACGATCCCGCCCGAGCAGGAACAGCAGTATCTGCGCATCATCTCGGATGAGGCGCGGCGCCTGTCCCGCCTCGTGCGCCGCATGCTCGAGGTCTCGCAGCTCCAGTCGCGCGACCTGACGCGCACGAAGGCGCCGTTCGACGTGTGCGAGAGCATGCGCCGCGTGCTCATTTCGATGGAGAAGAAGATCACCGACCGCGGGCTCGATGTCGACGCCGACATTCCCGACAGCGGCATCATGGTGCTCGGCGACAACGACCTCATTACGCAGGTCATCTACAATCTGCTCGAAAATGCGGCAAAATTCGCCCGCAAGGGCTCTGCGCTCTACCTCGGCGTGACGACGCTCAACGGCAAGGCGCTGATCTCGGTTCGCAACGAGGGCGACACCATCCCCGCCGAGGAGATCCCGCTGCTGTTCGAGCGCTTCCACAAGAGCGACAAATCCCGCTCCGAGGATAAGGACGGCGTGGGTCTTGGGCTCTACGTGGTCAAAACCATTCTGGACCAGCACAAGGAGCACATCGCCGTCACAAGCGAAAACGGCCTGACGACGTTCACCTTCAGCGTGACGCTCGCCGGCGGGCAGACCGCGCAGTAAGTCTCAACAGGAGAAACACGCTATGGATCACGAGAATCAGGTTATTCCCCAGAGCGGGCAGGGCAATGAGCCGCGCGAGGTCGTGCTGCGCTATGAAGCGCCCGTCACGCCCATCGTGGAGCGCTACGTGCAGCCGACACCGCTGCCCGGACAGCCGAAGAAGCATACATCACCGCGCAAAAAGCGGAAAGGGCTTAAGATCTTCCTTTTCTGCATGCTCGGCCTTCTCCTCGTCAGCGGCGTCGTCACGGCGCTGTGGCTCGGCGGCGCGTTCGACGATCACCGGTCCTATCACGACGATGATTTTGAGCAGCGCCATGACGAGGATTATTACGACAACAGCGAGCATGGCGAAACGACCATCAAGCGCCTGCCCAACACCGATCAGGTCAAGCTCCGCTACAACGAAAGCCACGGCGAGGCGCTGACGATCCAGGAGATCTACCAGAAAGTCAATCCCTCCACCGTCACAGTGCTCACCGGCAACCGCGACGGCAGCGCCATGGTCGGCACTGGCGTCATCTTCACCGAGGATGGCTATATCCTCACGAACGCCCACGTCATCGCGGGCGGCTCGGAGTGCTACGTCGTGCTCGACACGGGTGAGGATTACCGTGCGTGCCTTTTGGGGCTCGACGAAGAAAAGGACCTCGCCGTCATCAAGATCGCGGCCAGCGGCCTTCCCGCCGCGGAATTCGGCGACTCTGACGCGCTGACGGTCGGCGATCCGGTGTTCGCCATCGGCAACCCGCTCGGCGTGGAGCTGCGCGGCACGCTGACCGACGGCATCGTCTCCGCCATCAACCGCGACGTGTACATCGACGGCGTGACGATGACGCTCATTCAGACGAATGCCGCGCTCAACAACGGCAACTCTGGCGGCCCGCTCATCAACGTGTACGGACAGGTCGTCGGTATCAACACGATGAAGATGGGCTCGTCCTCCACCACGAGCGTGGAGGGCCTCGGCTTTGCCATTCCCATCGCCTCGACCGCCTATATGATCAATGACCTGATCGCCTACGGCGAGGTGCACGGCGAGGTGATGATCGGCATTTCGGTGCAGACCATTCCCGTCACAGCAGAGAATGGCGAGAGCGCGCTTCTCGTCATGGAGGTCACGCCCGGCGGCCCCGGTGAGGAGGCCGGCATCCAGAAGGGTGACCTTATCGTAGCGGCCGACGGCGAAGCGTTGACAAAGTCCACCGACCTTCTGCGTGTCCGCCGCCGCCATGAAGCAGGCGAAACGCTCAAGCTCTTAGTCGAGCGCGACGGCAAGCGCTTCACCGCAGACGTTGTTTTACGCGAAAGCGACACATGAGGATATCGACATGAAAAAAAAGCAATTTGCGCTTGGCTCGCTGCTCCTCGGCGCCGTCTCCTGGTTGTGCCTGCGGGGATTGCAGCACATTGAGCGCCGCATGAAAAAGAAACAGGAAAAGTAAAGAATGCTGCTCTCAAAAGAGGGCAGCTTTCTTTACTTCCCACTTCACACACAGCTTTGGATGGAATTCACGCGAGCCTCCAGTTTGATCACATTTCTCACTGTGCGGACAATCGAATTGATTACTGCATGCAGATGTGGCAATCTTCCCAAGAATTCCCATACTTACTGTTCCGCCAGTCTTGATCACGTTTTTTGTAATTACGACATCTTTCCCTGCACTCGCACAAAAGTAATACTTGTCAGCCACTTTTCTTCTCTCCTTTCTATGAATTTATCAACTATAGCAGCGAATAAGCATCCAGCACTGATATAATTGCTGACTTATCTGAGCTCTTGACCGTCAAATCATAGTGATAATCATCACCTTGGAAGCGGACAATCGTTTCTTTAGAAGCAGCGATTGCCCTTAACATATTGATGTCCGTGCCACTCGGGCTAATATCTACATATTCCCAAACATCACCGCTGCCGTTATCGCGTGACACCTCAAAATAATCAAAATCTTTCACATAATTCTGTCCGTCCACTGATACCGTAATTTTCTTAAAGAAAATCCAACTATCGCCAGTATAGTGGAACACCAGCCTCAGCCATGCATTCCCATAACTGTCCACTCCTATGTACGGCAACACATAGCTTCTGCTGTTTGCATAATAAGGATATGCTTGCGGCTTGTACCATGTAATGTTCTCTACTTTATCATAGTCCTTAATCGTTGTCACGCTGACCGGCTGTCGAAAATCTCTACGTCGCTCTGGGCAATTCATTTCCTTCGTTCCGTCATTGCAGCACACCGTATACTTTCCTCTTGTCTGCAAATCATTGATATAGCGACGGATAATTCCCTCAGTCACCTCCGTTACATTCTCAATCAGCATTTCTTCTCCACACCATCTTTCAAACAGATGAAGTGTCTGCTCATAGCTCTCCATTGTCTTTTCGCTGAGCTGTTTGCTTTGGCAATAGAGCATGTACTCGTCGATCTGCCAAATCATTTTGTTAGTAAACATAAAAAACTCCCCCAATTCATCCGGTTTTGTCACCCAATGAATTGAGGGAGTTAGTATCTTTAAGGCGAAAGATTTATAGCTTTTTCAAAGCGTTTTCATTGTATTTTGGCCTTGTTCATCGCTTTGAAAAATTTCTGACTACTCGGAAAAAACCTTGTACCGCCTATACTTCACCTCACCCCCTAT